>Ga0256839_1001206_pt1 | contig 31985 bp, 23 predicted proteins | sample 354166metaG_FD_185968 | JGI IMG/M metagenome (GOLD analysis project Ga0256839, IMG submission 185968) | Hydrothermal vent microbial communities from Mid Atlantic Ridge, Atlantic Ocean - 354-166 | ecosystem: Environmental > Aquatic > Marine > Hydrothermal vents | place: Atlantic Ocean: Mid... | reverse complement strand
GTACTGCCGCTTCTGCGCCTCGCTCCAGAAGTAGGGCCGGATGTCCATGCCCGCCAGCGACATGACCCACAGCATCAGGGGAGGCGGCGTATCCTCCGCCTCCACGAAGCGGAAACGCATCTTCACCACCGCCAACATCAGTGACAACCAGGGCCAGTAGTGGGCATCGAATTTGCCGAAACCCGCCGAGGGACGGAAATCGGGCGCGGAAAACGACCGCCAGCGAAAACGCTCCTTGCGCCGTTCCTCTTCGGGCGTGGCGCAGCGCTCCTCGTCCGCTGAATCCGTCGAAGCGGCGGTCGCCGAAGGAGCGGACCGCTCAGGCGCGACGCTCCCCGCCTCGGGTGACCGAAGATATCGGGGCAGGGTCTCGTTTTCCGTACCAGCGCCAGGAGATGCGGGGATGGATGACGCAGGCCTCCAGCGTTGTTTTCCGGTTTCGTTTTCGGCTATTTCGTCAAACATCCCGCTTACTCTCCCACGCCCGCTCATTCACTCACACCTGAATCCGCAGGCTCAAAGCGGATTCAGGTAACAGTGAACCTCGCCTTTACCTTTTTCCTTGTTTTCTTTTCACTGACGTCCTTACTCGCAGAGGGCGCGCCCGCTTCATCTTCTGGCACAATCTCATAGTCATCCACCTTCACCGATGCCCCCTTGGCAATCCCACTGTCGCTCGTTTTTTCCAATGCTTCCTTGTTGTATCCCTGGAGGTCGCTCATCGAGGCAGCCAGATCCACTTCCAGGGATACTTTCAACTGGCGGGAAATGCGCGCTGGAACCTGCACGACGTGATCGACCTGGCCGCTTCCCCTCACTCCGGCTTCTATGGATTTGGACCGCTCGTAGCTTTTCTTCGCCGAGGAAGACTTCTCTTCCAGACGGCTCGTACTGCCGGATTTCTCGATCTGTTTCTTCCGGCGGTGCTGCAACTGACCATATTGCTTGCCGGTGCGCTCCTTGAGCACGCGCGCAATTTCGCCAAGGGTGGCTTGGTACTCGCTGTCATAGACGGGCTCCACGACCATCACAACTGAAATCTCCTCGCTCCCGGCTCGATCCACCCGCGATGGCAGGTTTTTCTTTACCAGTTCTTCTACCTTCTTGAAGGCACTGAGATTCATGCCCCGGGATTGGGGGGTCAGATTATCGAAGGAATCCGGCCCACCGAATTGATGGCCGATCAAGTGGCCGCCCTGGTAATTGTCGGAGGCATCGTTCCTGGTGAGCCGGTTCTCCAGATTGCCCATGTTCCCCACCAGGCCTGTCATGTTCGAATCCCTCGATTCATCGCCGATGCCGGAACGGAATCCCGAGAATTCCGCCGTTACCTTCTCTGGGCGATAAGCCTGGAGCGGCATGTCCGGATAGGGAAATGGTGGCGCCTTGTCGAGAACCTTTTCCGCAGCTCCCCGCAGGGTGGGCAGGATTCGGCCGGCAGGCGTGAAGGTTCCGAAGCGGATATCCCCCTTGGGATCCTTGCGCAGTTTTCCGCCCTTCATGCTCGCCGCCAGCGGACGTTTCTTGCCTTCCACCATTACCGGTTTGCTATTGACGATCACGACGTCGTCACCCGAGTTCAGCGTGACGGACTTCAACTGGTAGCGCTTTTGCAGACTCTTGAGAGATTTCTGCAGCATCTTGCGACGTATGCCGCCGCGCATCATCCTGCGCACCTCCGCTGCGGCCAGGGCCTTGTTCTTTTCGCGCAGTTTCTCGTCGCTCGCCTTTTTTTCGACAGACTTGCCCTTGTCCACCGGCTTCGTTTCCCCTCCGGTCTTCTTCTTTTTCGCCGCCTCCTGATAGTCGCGCACCGTCTTGCCATCTGCGGTCTTGGCATTGGGGTCAGCGGGCTTGCCGCTGCGTTTCGCCGTTCCCGGCTGCACCTTCGGCTTGGCCTTGCCCTTGGCGAGCGGTTTCCCAGGCTGGGCGTCCCCCTTCTTTTCCGCCTTGGCGGGCGGTTCGGACTTGGGCGCGTTCTTCTCCTTCCACTTGCCGGGCTGCTCGCCCTTGGCGGACTTGCTGGCCGCCTTGTCTTTGTAGAGATCGGTGAGGAACTTGTCCGCGCTGAAGTCCACCTTCCTGAACTCGATGCTGGGCCACTGCTGCGAGCCGAACACATAGTCGACGCCGGCGTTGATACCGAAGCTGCCGCCGATGGGCCACTCTTTTCCGCCCAGCGGCCAGGTCCAGCGCTTGTCGGGCACCGGCGACCACCACGGCGCATCGATCTCCACGAACAGGTCCCCGCTGAGGCCGAGGAAGGGCTGGGCGGCGATTTCCAGATCGCCGCGGATGAAGAATTCGCCTTGTTTGTCTTCCGCCTCGTTCGCCTGCTTCTCGCAATAGCCGATCACCGGCGTGGCCTCGGCATAGCCGCGAATGCCGGCCAGGCCGTTGATGCCGGCGCCGGCCTTGATGTCGTGATCGAGCACCTCCAGGCCGGCCCCCGCCTCTCCGCGCAGACGCAGCCCGGCGGCGGCGGAGATATTGAGCGAGCCCTGGATGCGGAAGTCCTGCTTCTTCTTTGGGTCGGTGGAATAGGTGCCGCTGATGCTGATCTTGTAGAGCTTGGCGGGACCGAGTTTGGCAAAGGCATCCATGCCGATATTGGCGAAGATGAAGATGTTGCCCACCACGGGGATGCCGTAGCTGGCGCGGGCCTCGACCTTGAACAGGTCCTTGCTGTAGTCCTTCTGCGGGAACAGTTCGACTTCCTTCTGCGGCGTGATTTCGCCGATTACCGTCAGATGGCCCTTGGCATCGATGATGACGTGGGCGGTGCCAGTAAGCCAATCGGTGAAAGAGAATTGCAGGTCACCCTCGCCGAACACCACCAGATCGCGTTTGCCCTGTTTCTCCGTGGCAGCCGTCCCGGCCGGTTTCTCCGCCTGTTTGGCGCCCTGCTCGCGCTGCTTCGCGGCCTCTTTCGAGAGCACCTCGATGGTCACCTCGCCAGAGAACTTGCCGCCCTGATAGCCGACCCTGCCCCGGCCGCTGATGCCCGCGCCATCCCATTTCACGGTGACACTGCCGGTGATGTTTTTGGGCAGGGCCAGACCCACCGAGGCCTCGCCGCTGATCTTGCCGTCCGGCTCGCGCGTCAGGCGCAGTTCCCCTTGCTCCAAACCTTTGACCCGGATGTTCGCGCTGGCGCTGAAGGTCACGTTCTCGTCGACCACGTCGAGACTGAAGCTGCCATGGAACGCGCCGCCCAGGCGGAAACCCGCCTCCTTGACCCCCAGGCGCAGCTGGCCGTCGGCAAGATGGTTGCTCAACGTCAGGCTCGGCAGGGTGAATCCGGCCAGTCCGATGATCTCCGGCGCCTTTCGCAGCCGCAAGGCAAGCTGGCTGGCGTATTTGGCGCCACCCAGGCCGATGAAACCGCTGATGCCGCCCCGGTTGTCGGTCTTCAGCACCAATTGGGGCGCGACCCCGCTGTCGGCGATACGCTGAAACAAGGCATGCTGCAGGGGGATGGCCGCGTGGTCGATGCGGTAGTGGCTGTCCGACTTGTGCACCGTGGCGGTGCCCTTGGCCAGCTTGCCGAAGCGCAACCGCACGTCGCCGCGTTGCCGCTTCTGCGCATCGATCCAGCGCTGGTTGTCCTCGCCCAGGGCCTGATCCAGGTTCGCGACGCCCCTCAGTTCGACCTCGCGGGGCGCGACGTTGGCCGCCTCCCCGCCCTCTGGCGGCCGCAGATAGGCCGGCATCCCCGCCGGGGCACCCTGTGGGCGGGCGGGGGCGGCCTCGGGCGCCGGGCGCGGCGCCGGCCGGGACGTGCTGCGCGATTCCTGCGCCGCGGTCTGCACCATGTGCCTAGGCCTCGCCGCCCCTGCCGGGGCGCTCGCGCAGGGCGCCCGGGAATTGCCGCCCCAGCTTGCGGTATTCACCGGCCAGGCCGGCCAGCACGTCACGGTAGACGATGGGACGCCGCGCCTCGGCAGCGGACACCGCGGCGCTCAGCACGGCATTGCGGATATGTCCGCCGGCCAGGTCGCAGGCCATCGCCAACTGGTTGATCTGGCGGGCATCGAGGCCGTGCGCATCGCCCAGATGCGAACGCCACAGGGCTCGGCGCTCCTGCGGCCCCGGCAGGGGAAATTCGATGATGCGGTCCAGGCGCCGGGTGAAGGCGCTATCGAAACGGTCGCGGCTGTTGCTGGTGAGCAGCACGATGCCCCGATAGCCCTCGATGCGCTGCAACAGGTAGTTGGTCTGGGAATTGGCGAAGCGGTCGTTGGAATCCTTGATGTCGGTGCGCTTGCCGAACAGGGCGTCGGCCTCGTCGAACAGCAGCACGATCTCGCTGTGCTCGGCACGGGCGAGCAGCGCGGCGAGGTTCTTCTCCGTCTCGCCGATGTACTTGCTGACCACCGAGGCCAGGTCGACACGGTACAGCGGCAAGCCGAGGCGGGTCGCCAACCAGCCGGCGGCGAGGGTCTTTCCGGTTCCGGAGGGGCCCACCAACAGACAGCGCACCCCGGCCTGGTAGCGCGTGCGGATGCTGGCGCCAAGGCCGCGTTCCAAGCCCTCGCGGTGCCGGCAGCGCGCCAGCAGGTGCTGCAGTTCGTCACCCAGGGCGCGCGGCAGTACCAAGGCCTGGTCCGGGATTTCCTCCCGCAATGGCTGGGCCAGGCTGCCGAGACGCGCGCCCTCGCTGGCCCAGGCAGCACGACGCAGATCCTCCGGTGTCGGCGTGCGGTGACCCTGGCGACCGGCCTCGCGGCGGGCCAAGCGGGCCAGCTCGGCGATGCGCCCGGCTGAGTGGACATGCCCCACGGCCAGTTGCGCCGCCAGTTCGGGATCGCCCAGCGCCCCCTGCCAGAGTTGCTGCCGTTCCTCGCGCGACGGCGCCGTCAGGGTCCACTGCGCCACGCTGCCGCGTGCCGTGTCGGCCTGCCCGTCAGGGCCCAGCAACACCAGCCGCGGGCCGTCCCAGCCGGCCAGCAGCGGCACCTTCCACGCGGCACCGGCGCCACCCTCGAACACCGGCAGGCAGCCGGCCACTCGACAGGCCGCGCCGAGACCGTCGAGCGCGGCCTGGGGATCGTCGGCGATGAACAGGGGTTTGCAGTTCAGTTGCGCGGCCACCTCGGCGGCCACTGCGCGGGCCTCGTCGCGCGCAGCGGCGCACAGGGCCAGCACGGCGTGCGGCTCGTCGCGCAGGGCCAAGGCCTGACGTCGCGCTTCCTCACGCACCGAGGGCGGCAGGCGCATTGCGTCCCCGGCCTCCAGCCGCACACCGGGCCATAGCGGCGGCTTGCCGCGCAGCGCCAGAACCAGCCCCGCCGGCAGCGCATAGACCCGTTCCGGCAGCGGCACCTGGGGATCCAGCACGCGCAGCACGCCGGCGGCCACCGCCGCGCCGCCCAGCAGATCACCCGGCAACCAGTCCGGCCGCAGCGGTGCGAGCAACGCGGCCAGCAAGCCGAGTGTGGGCCGCGATCCGCCCACCGGATCCTGCAGCCGGGCCAGCAGCCGCCCCATCATCGGCTGCTCCTCCACCTGCAGAGCCAGGCTCACCGCCAGCACCTCGGCATGGTCGAGACCGAGTTCACCGGCCAGTCTGACCAGCGCCTCGTCGCCGGGCGCGGGGGCCTCCAGGCAGCGCGCCAAGGCGTCGGCGGGTTCGCCGAGGTCGTGCAGGGAGCGGTAATGGTGAAACAGCCAGTGCTGCTCGGCGCCCAACGGTTCTGCCCCCTCTTCCGCGAACAACAGCCGGCCGAGACAGGCCAGCAGCACCGCATCGAGGGGCCAGGCCACTTCGGCGGTCTCACGGGTCGCGTTACGGTCGGCGCTCTCCACGCTCATGTCTCATTCCTCGTCGCGGTAGTGGAACTGCATCACCCGGCCCAGCCATGGCACCCAGCCGGGATCGCTGTCGAGGGCGATGCGGCGCAGGCGCAGATCAATGCCGTGCAGCGGAAACAGGGTGTCCCAGTGGCTGCGGGTCAGCGCCACCCGGCCGCGCCGGCACACCAGGACGCGCAGCGACAGCCCGGCGTAGCGGCGCAGGTAGAGGGCGCCCAGGTATTGCAGATCGCGGCACAGCGCCTGCCAGCCTGGCGCGCCGGCGATCTCTTTCCGCCGCACCAGCGAGAGGCCGTGGCGCCGGGCCAGCCGCTCCGCCTCCCCGGCCTCGCCCAGGTACAGATGCCAGCGGCCGCGAGGCGCGGCCAGCACCACGCGCCCCGAACCATCGGCCAGCGACCGGCAGACCAGGGGACGGTCTTCGCGCAACAGCCGCCACCAGGGACCGGGGGCGGTGAAGGCGGCAAGGGGAGCGTCGTCCGGGCGGGACGGCAGGGCGGCAAGCAGCGGCACGATGGGGTCGGACGCCGTCACGCCCAGCCGCCGCGCCATCGATTGCAGCAGGCGCAGGGGCAGATCCGCTTGCAGCAGGGCCTCGTCAGCGCGCAGTAGCGTCTCCAGGCCAAGACGCTGCCAGAGCGGGATCAACAGAGCCAGCCCGGCGTGCGCGGAGGTCTGGCCCGCGGGCCAGACCGGCCGCTGCGGCAGCGGCGGATGGAACCGCGGCCCCTCCAGGGGCGACCGATGTACGGGGGACGGGGCCGGTTCCGCCGGCCGCCGCGCTGCCCCGACGAGCGAGGGGGGGCCGGGCGTCGTGGTCACGCAGGACGGCGGCACCCCATTGGCCAGCCGTTCCTCGCCTTGCCCCGGCTTCGCAGCCGCCTCTCCCGCCGCTCGTGTGGCGGCGGGCGCCTCCACTGCGCGCGCTCCGTCCATGGGCCGGGCGGCCGGGTGCAAGGCGGGCCAGTGGTCGTTCCCTTGCCAGCGGGAAAGCCAATGCGACAACGATAAACGTTGCAGGTTGTCGCTGCGCGTGAGATAGGCCGGTTGCGCATGGAACAGGGCCTGCAGGGCCAGCCAGTCACTGCGCAAGTCTTCCGTGCCCCAGCGCTGTGCCGCCTGCCGCAGTATCGACTTCCAGCGTTCTGTCACGAATGGCGCGCCGAGCATTGGATTTGCAGACGTTGTTTTCCCCTCCAGGCCTTCGGCAGAAGCATGGGGTGCGGCCGCCGGGCGCGCGGGACGCTGCCCCTGGGCGTGCAGCAGACGCCGTGCCAGCGCCACATCCAGGGCATCGAGCAGCGGCGCCATGCGGCCGGGGGTCATCACCGCATCCAGCAGTCGCGCCGGTGCCAGCGCCCCCGCCGGCGTGTCGAGGCTGTCGAGCAACAGGGCCGCGATGGCGGCCCGGCCGGGTCGCAGGCACTCAGCCGAAAACAGGCTGCGCCAGTACCAGGCCCACGCGGGACGGCCATCGAGCAGGCGGGTGAGCAGTTGGATGCGGGCCTGCAGGGCATCGTGGAACCAGACCACGGCGGCCGAGCCCACCTCGCCGTGTTCGGCACACACCGCGCCGCTTGCCAACTGTCGCACGGCGTCGTCGATCCGCGCGGCAAGCCGTGCCGGCGAAGTCCCGGCGTCGATGCAGCCGAGATCCAGACGGCGTACCACCACCAGCGCCTGCGGCGGCAGGCCTGGCAGGCTCGCGGTGCGAAAGGCGTCTTCAAGGCGCAGGCGGACGCGCCCCAGCTGGGCGTCCCTGCCGCCACGCAGGGCCAGGCGGCGGATGCGGCGGCTGCTGGTGTCCACGCCTCCCCCCTCAATCCGCCGTGAACGCCGTTGCCGCGGACTGCAGGCGCGCGCCGATCTGCACCCGGGCGCCGCTGTCCACCACCAGCCCCTTGGCGGGCGCCTGGGTCATCTCCGCCACCACCTCATCGCCGACGATGTCGGCCACCCGGGCGATGGCCTGTGCGCTGCCGGCGGCCAGGGTCACGCGCATGCCTACCCGCACCCGGGTAAGGTCGGCCACCAGGCGAATGCGCACCCCGGGGCGCAGCGTGGCGGGCGCCGTCAGGCGGGCATTGACCAGCTGGGTGGATGGCGCGTGGCTGGCGGTGAGCAAGGCCACGCGCACCAGATCACCGATCAGGTCCAGCGCCTCGTCACGGTTGCCATCGACGCGTCCGTAGAGCCAGTCCACCAGGTGTTGCATCCGCTGGCGCAGGAGGTAGTCCAGCTCACCGAAGCGCGGCAGGTCGAGCAGATTGCGCAGACGTACGGGTCGGTCGAACTGACTGAGACGCTCCGCCCACTGCAGGCGGATCACCGCCGGCACGGCGGAAAAGCCTTCGTACAGACAGGTGGCCACGTCCCCGATCCGCGCCAGTTCCCGCGCCGCATCGCGGCTGGCCTGCGCGCGCCCATGACGGCCGTCGATGACATCGCCCAGGGAGATCACCTCCGGCAGGCGCTGCACAATCTCGCCCCAGCCCAGGCGTGCGAAGCGGGCCGGATCGACCCGGGCGGTCTCCTGGCGGCGCCGAGCGATGCGCTCGCCGGCCTGCGCCAGCACCGGGCCCAGCCCCCGCCATACCGCGCTGCCCGTGTGAAAGCCGAACATCTGCAGGCGCGGCGAGGCATCAAAGACCTGCGCCCGCGCGCGCGCCCCGGCCAGGGCGAGCCGCAGGTCCTCGACGCGACTGAACTGCGGCATCAGGGTACGCACCGCGGTGAACCACCGCAGCGGCGCCTCGCGCAGGGCATCCAGCATTACCGCCAGCGGTTCCGGCGCATCCGCGCTACTTTCACACACCGGCAGCGGCCGTTCGGCAAGATCCGGGTACAGATCGTGGACCGGGCCTTGCTGGCGCGCGTCCACCCGGCGCGGTCGGCGGAAGACGAGAAACTTCACCGCCGTCCGTAACAGGCGTTCGCGGCGTGCGTTGATGGCGGCGACGCGCGCCGTCTCCTCCGCCAACAGGGTGCGCGCCACGCTGACATCGTGACGGGCCTCGGCCAGTTCCCCCTCGATCACCGCCAGGCGCTGCCCGGCGCGGCGCTGGGAGTGCAGGATCCGTGCCCGCACCTTTTCGCATCGGGCAAGGATGGCGCGGTAGGCGGCGATGCGCGCCTCGACGTGGCGCAGCAGGCGGGTGACGTTCTCCATCAGGCGCACGCCGGCGTCGAAGAAGCGGCCTTCGGTGATATCAGGCTTGCCCTCGCCGGTGGTGTCCGGGGCGAAATCGGCGTTCTTCACCCTTGCCAGCAGATCGCTATCGACCTGGAAACCGGTTTCGGCCAGGCGGGTTTCCAGTTCCGCAACGATCTCGTTCTTCAGCGCCAGTCCGGACTGGTAGCCGAGTTCCGGGCCGGAGACCTCCAGACGCTGGCCGACGGTGACGTTGGCGAGCCGGCTGGCCCACCCCACCAGGGGCGTCTCGCCCATGACGTCCTCCTCGCTGGCGGCCGCGGCCAGTTCGACCTGCATTTTCAGGGGTTGCCAGAGTTGCGCCTTGGCATAGGCGGTCATGGCCACCTTGCCACCGACTCCCGCGCCCCCTGTGCCTCGGGTGCCGGTGGTGAACCCCAGATCGGCGATGTCGGTCGCCATGCCGACGCCGCTGCCGAGCGGTACCCAGGAACCCGAGGACAGCCCCATACCGCCCCAGACGTTGCCCCCGGGGACACGCTCCAAGCCGGGGCCACCGCCATCGCCGCCGTTTCCTTCGCCGTTGCCGCTACCCCCGTTGCTGTCATTGCCACCATCCGCCGGCGCATCGACGCCCGACGACAGTCCTCCCTTGATGCGTTCGTAGAAGCGGTTCAGCTCCCTACGCGTGGCACTGGCGGATTCGCCGTCGGCAATCGCCGCCAGTACCGGCGAGGTGGCCAGGCGTGTCGCCGCCTCCTTGCCCAGCATCGACTGGCGCACGCGGTAGATGTCGGTGCGCAGGCGCAGAAAGCCGAAATCGACGTGGTCGTTGGCACGCGCAATGCGCTGGCGCAGGCTGGCCATAAAGGCATCGATGCCCTCGCCGGCAAGCCGGGCGTGGTCGTCGTCCGTCAACAGCGCCTCTTTTTGCAGGGCCTCCTGCAGGCCCACCAGGGCCCGCGAGCGGGGTTCGCCCTGCTCCTCGCGGGTGCCATAGACGTCCTCGGTATCCAGCAGCTCGATAGCGCCGGCTTCACGCAGACCGCCGATGGCGAGCAGGTTGCCGCGCGCGCGCAGCAGGCCGCGCAACTCGCCTAGCGGATAGTCGCGAGCCTCCCCCCCGGCGGCGGGTGACGGACGCAGACGAAGCCGGCGTTCGTTGAGATAAACCTGCATATCCTCCCCGGCGGCCCCGGCCGGCACCCGCAGGGTGTAGCGGTGGGCCGAGGGCAAGGGACGGCCATCGGTGGCATCGAAGCGGATGCGCTGGTAGAGGCGCCCGGCGTTCGCGCTGCCGGTGCTCGCGGCACAGTCCGCCCATGGCGTGTCATCGAAGGCGATGCCGAACCAACCCTGCGGTGGCTTGGAGGTTCGGTGCCGACGGCATTCGCCATTCGCCAGAAGATCCCGCTCGAAGACCGCCGGCGCCTCGCCCTCTTCCACCGCCGCGGCATCGTCGGGCGGGAAAGGCCGCGCCTCGCCCGCGATGGCCTGCTGCAAGGCGGCAACCCGCCGGCGCAGCGTCCGGCGGCGGCCCAGCCAGTCGTCGCGGCGGGTGCGGGCCTCGCCCAGGGCGTTGGCGAGGGACACATCGACACGCGCCAGTTTCAGCACCTCCGGGTCGAAGCGCTCGCCAGGCAGCGGCACCAGCACCTCCACCCGTTCGGACGGTTGCAGAAGATCGAAGGGCTGCAGGCAGGCGCTCTCGGCAATCGCCTGGTCGAGCGCTTCGATGGGTACGGGCCGCGCCTGCACCCGGTAGCCCGGCGGGAAGAAGCGCTGCCGGGTGGCGGGTTCGCGCAGGCGCATGGCCTGTGCCGGCAGGATGCCCACCGGCGGCAGGAAGCGGAACAGGCCACTGGCCTCGAGGCTGGCGGGATGCAAGCGGGGCTCGCGTCGCAGGATGTCCAGCAATTGCTCGTTGAACTGCTCGAAGCGGGCCTGCCAGAGGAAACGGTCCCCGGCGGGCCGCACCAGCGCCCCCTCGCCGCGGGCCTCCCCGCCACGGCGCACCACGCAGTTGCGGTCCAGGAAGAGGAGCCGCCCGGTGTCGTCCACGCCCAGCAGGGCGACGGGCAGACCGATCGCCCACCACGCCGGCTGTTCTCCCTCGGCGAGGTCTTCCTCCAGGCGGAACACCTGGTAGGCCGCTCGGTTGCGCAACAGGCGGGACGGCAGCTGAAACCTAGGCCCAATGGGATTCCAGGCGTAGAGCAGCAGGCGCACGCCATCCACCCACTGCCAGTTCTCGAAGGCCTCGTCACTGGGGTCACGGTCGCAGGGGTCGGCGCGTTCCGGCCCGGCGTAATGCGCCACGCTCACCGGTTGTAGCACCAGGATCAGGGTCTTCGGCAGATTGATGCCGGCCTTGCGCAGGGTGCCGAAGCTGTCACCCAGGCGATAGGCTCCCTGCATGGCCCCGGCGCCCACCTGTCCGTCGAGCAGGGCCGCGGGGGCATAGACGCGAATGTCATCCAGGCGCACGCGCCGATTGTGCCCCAGGCTCAGTATCTCGCCACTGCGGGCGATGCCCAGGCCAGCGCCGATCTGCAATTGTGCGCCCTTTTCGTTGGCCTGTTCGCTGGTCTGCGCCGATACCTGGAGCCCGCTCACCACCCCGGGTGATAGCGCGCGCCCCAGCCCCGCCAACGCAGCGGCGCGGGCGCGCTGTTCCTGTCGCAGGTCCGTGTGGGTAAGACTGCGCCCGGTGAAATAGGCCAGGCGGGCGCGGTCGCCGGCCTCGGGCCGCGCCTGCAGCGGTGGCTGTACCGCCACCACCTGTTCGCCGTCGAGCGGGTCTTCGATGGGATTGGCCTTCATGGTTGCGTCATCCTCCGTTGATGGGTCACAGACCGCCCGTGGGTATCGCGAGCCGCGGAGCAAACGGGGCGACCGCGCTGCTGGCGGCGAATGTCTCCAGCGAGCCGTCGATTACCTTCGCCAACTTCGCGGGGGCCTCCTCCACACTGCCGCTGGCGGCCTCGCGCAGGGTTTCCGCGACCGCCTTCAAGTCTTCGTCAGGGAGGCTGCGGGCGATGTGATCCAGTTCGGCGACGCGGCCCGAGCGGGCCAGGCCGTCCAGCAGCCGCGCATTGCCCTCGAAGCCCCCGCCCAGCGTCTCCAAGCGCGCCAGGCCGGCACCGAAATCGGCCTCGGTATACTTCCCGGCCACCGCCTTCACCGTGTCGCTGTCGATGCTCTCAGTCTTGCCCAGTTCGCCGAGAATGGCGCGGCTCACCAGCGGCGAGGTCTCGGTGACCAGCGGCGAGGCCAACAGGCTGGTGATCTCCGCCACTGCCTGGGGGGTGGCGCGTACGGTGGCCTCGCGGAACGCCGTCTTCAGCTTGGCGTCGGCCAAGTAGCTCTCGGCGCGGCGCTTGATCTCCCGTTCGTCGCTGGCCACCCACACCGCCTTGCCAGCCTTCCCGAGGCTGTCCGGCAGATGGCTGCGGCGTACGAACCACAGGCGGGACTGACTGGCCAGGGCCGTGCGCCAGGCGCTTTCGGCGGTCTCGTCCCCCTCGTCCGCCGGCAGGGCATCCCGATCGGCCTTCCAGGTCGCACCTGACAGCAACTGGTCCAGCAGGGCGATGGGCCGGCCTGCCACCAGCCCGCCAGGTTGTGCGGGCGGCAAGGCGCGCCGCAGACTGGGCAGTTGCGTGGCGAGTTGCTGGAACTGGCCACGCGGCACCGGCATCAACACCAGCACCGCGGTGGCGGCGCGGGCCTGTGCGTCGCCCTCCAGGTCGATGGGCGGCAGGCGCAGGGCCTCTTCGAGCAGCGCCGGCAGTTCGTCGGCAGGCAGCAGGGACAGCTCGACGTCCATCTCCGCGGGAAAAAAGCTGTGGGTGAAATCATCGGCATCCACGCCACCCACCGGCATCGGCCCGGCCGGCGGCAGCACGCTGAAGTGTTCGCCGGCGAGGAAGCGCCCGTCGCCATCGCGCGCCAGCAGATCCTCGAGCTGCTCGCCGTACTGGCGCAGGTGAGCGGCGCGCAGGGACCGCGGCGCCACACCCAGGCCCCACAGCCCACGCTGGCACTGGGCCATCTCGCGCCGAACCATGAACACGTCCAGCCAGCGGACGATGCCGTGGTCCAGGGCCAGCATGGCCAGGGGCAGCACGTCCTCGGGCTGGCCCCGGAGGCTCTCCTCGAAGAAGATCTCGCGCGCCACGCGGCTGCGGCGGTCGGCCAACTCGCTGCGGGCGCCCCGGTCCGGGTAGGGGATCAGGGTTACCGCGGTGGCCTCGATCACCGAGCCGTCGCGGGTGCCGCGGCTACCTTCCACACGGGTGGGATAGGTGGTGATGGGATCACCGCTGAATTCCACCGGGCGCAGGGCAAGGATGAACAGGCCACTGCGGTTGGCGGAAGACGCGCGCGGTTCGCTGGCGAGGCCGAAGCCGGCATCCAGGCGTTGCGTCTCGGCCACCGCGGCGAGATCCACGGTCAATGGCCGATCGAGCAGCACCTGGGCACCCGACGGGGTGATGCCCTGCCCGGCGCCGATGCGCACGACACGCGCCCGGTCCGCCATGAGCTGCACGCCGAGACCCTCGATCACGCCGAAGCCGGCGGCGCGGCCGTAGTCGGCCTGGCGGGCGAGGAAGTAGTTCTGTTCCGCGTTGAGGGCGGCGGCGTCGAGAAAACGGCCATCGAACCAGTAAGGCCGGCGGCGCCGGTCGTCGCTGACGATGGTGCCGGTTTCGCGCCATCGCTCCAGTTCCTCAAGGTCGATGACCTCGCGGGCGGGATTGCTGCTGATGTGGCTCATGGTGTCGTCTCCTCATTGATGCGCGTGGTCAGGGGGATCTCCAGCCAGCGGGCCAGGGCAGCGGTGGTGACCACGAAGCGGCGCAGGTCGTTGCGTGGCGTGACCGGCTCGCCGCTGCGGCGAACCGGGGGCTGGCCGGGAGGCGCGGGATCGGCCGGCAGTATCACGCGGGCCAGCAGCAGGGCGCTGGGATCCTGCCCCGGCACATGCTCGGCGCCAGGCGACAGGGCCTCGCCGCCGTGCGCCTCACTGTCCTCGCGCCAGGCGGCGAAAATGGCCTCTCGCAGGCTGCCGGCATCGCCGGGCGTGACCGCCTCCCAGGGATCCTCCGGCAGCCCCGGCGTCTGCTCCGGCCGCAGCACGGCGCTGATCTCGAAGCTGTCACGCAGGCGCGCGGCGGTGATGCTGTCGAAGCTGTCGAAGGCGTCATGGGCGAAGGCGGGTGTCTTGCCGCGCGGGCAGGTGACGAAGCGCAGAAACAGGTCCAGAACCACGCCGGCGGGGGAGCCCTCCCACAGGTCGTCAGCGGCATGCCAGGCCTCGGCCAGGGCGAGCGGCAGCTGGGCGGCATACCAGTCCGGCAGGTTCAGGCAGTGGGTGGCGGGCACCTCGATGAGCCGTCCGATGCGGTCGATGGCCAGTCCGGGGGCGACCTTCAGGGCCTCCGCCAGGGCCGGCCGGGTGTCCGTGGCCGCCTGCCCCGGCTGGTAGGCGACCGCGAGACCGGCCAGGGTGCCGTGGCCGGCACCATAGGCCAGGGCGCGGGCCAGACGGCCGCGGTGGTAGTCCTGCTCGGCCTGGAAGTCCTCGGCGCTCAGCATTACACCGGTGGCGTAGTGGACCCGCTCCGGGGCCTCCTGCCGGGACAGTGTGTCGGTGGTGATCGGCATGATCTTCTCTCCTGCGCGTTGAACCGTTCAGCGAATGATGGGCGGCCGCGGGACGATCACCGGCCCAACGGGGCGCAGAATGCCGTCGCGCGGCGGACCGGGTATCCGCGGGGTGACGATCACCCGTACATGTGCCGGCCGGCTGCGGTTGCCGCTATCGTCCTGCGCCACCAACTCGAAGGTGTGCACCCCCACCGGCAGATTGCCCTTCACCGCCAGCTGCGGTGTTCGGGTGGTGTAGTGCCGGCGGCGGGTAAAGTCGGCGATCATGCTCAGTCCACCAGCGACCAGGTGTACTTGACGATTTTTCCGCCGCCCACATCGACGGATCTCTTGCCGCTGAGGATGAAGCCCTTGCCGAAGGGCAAGCGGTTGTTTGGCAGCGGCCTCCCCTCCTCGTCGTACACGGTCAGCACCGCGGTGGGCGCCTGGTCATCGATGACGATCACCATCACCTGGGCGGGCTGCGACACGTTGCCGGAATCGTCTTCCACTTCTAGCTGGAAGCTGTGGCCACCCACCGGCAGCTTGCCGTTGGGCATCTGGATGACCAGTTTCGGGTCGTTGGTGGTGACGGGGTTGGCCTGGATGTCTTCGAGGGTCTTGGTCGTCATGGCTTGTTCTCCTTGATCTGGATGGGTGGATGATTCAGGTGTCTTCGTCCGTCTCGCCTGGCCCTGCGCCTGGCCAGCTCCAGCGCCAGGCCACCAGGCGGCGGCCCTCGGCGGCGCGCGATTCGCTGCCGTCGAGGAGGAAGGATTCGCCGAACGGGGCCTGTGCGTCACGGCCCCGGGCCTGTGGCGGCTCCGTGGCGCTGCCAGGGACGAGGCTGGCGCGGCCACTGACGTAGTCGCCACGGCCAACGCGGCTCTGGCCGACGGTAGCCGCGCCCGGCAGGGGGTGTTCGGCCAGCCAGGTATCCACCCCCACCAGCGAACGCAGCCCCACCAGCAGGGGCTCGCTGGCGGGGAGGATGCGCCACTGTACGTGGGCAGGCACCTGGCGTTCGGCGATGCGCTGCAGCTCGCCCAGCCGTTCCGCCTCCAGCACCTGTGCCCCGGGCGGGACGCGCACCAGCAGGGTGACGCGGAAGGCCAGCCCGTCGAAGAAGGCGGCCACGGTATCCGCCTCGCCCGGATCGAGGTCGAGGTCGGCGCCGAACAGGGCCAGAAACTCCTGTTTCACCTGATCGTCGCCGAGGAACAGGGTATCGCCGACGAAGCTGTTGCCGGACACCATGCCGCCGAGGGTCAGTGGGTCGTCGTGGTCGTCCAGGTCGGCGCCGAGGATGGTGGCGAAGGTGCGGCGCAGGCGGAAATCCTCCAGCACCACGATCTCACCGCGGGTGACGCCGCCGTGGCTGACGATGTCCAGCGCCAGCGACAGGCCGCGCAGGGTGCCGTGCCAGCGTTGCAGGTCGCCGCTAGCGGCGAGGAAGCGGCGCCGCTGGGTCTCTGTCCAGCCGGGCTCGCAGTCCAGCCCCACCCAGCCCGCCAGCCACTCCAGGCTGTCCGCCGGCACGCTCTGCGGGCGGGTCAGCAGATCGGCGCAGGCGATACGGTCCTCAAGGGTGGTCAGCACGCCCTCGGCGATGCCGAGATAGCGTTCCAGAAAATCGGCGCCCGTGGCCTCGCCGGCGTCGTCGGCCTCGGGGGCGAAGACCTGCTCGTGGTACAGCTCCGGCAGGTAATTTTCCAGGTAGGAAAAACGCCCGGCCCAGGCGCGCAGGGCATACAGCTCGGGCGTCGCGTTGCCCGGACCGTGCAGGCTCACGCGCACATGCAGGTAGCGGCCGCGCAGGCGGCGCACGCGGCGCCCCGTGCGCTGGATCAGCACGGTGAACAGGCCCTTGCGGCCGGGCTCGCGGACGCAGGGCAACAGGCCGCGATGGTGCGGCAGCTCCGAGGCCTGGGGCAGCCAGCAGGCGCTGGGCGGGGTCTCGCCCCCGGCCGTGGCCGGCGCCTCGCCGAGACGGTGTTCGAACCACGCCAGGTCGCCGGCGGACGCGTTGGCCCGGTCACTGGCGGCCAGCCAGATGCGTACCCCGCAGCCCGCCGGCACGCTGGCCTCCAGGTACAGGCGGTGCCACACCGTCCCGGCCTCGCCGGCATCCAGCGGCCGCCGCTCCCCATGATCGCGGGCCTCGCCCCGGCGTGCGTAGAAGGGAAAGGACAGGCGCTGCAGGGGGCGGCTGTCGAAGGCCTCGCTGCCGCGAAACACGGGGTAGTGTGGCGGACGATCGAAGCCGTGCACGAAGGGACCTTGCGCATAGCCCGGCTTGAGGGGATAGAGATCCCCCTCGGGATAGGGGGCGTCGCCGGTATCGAGGGCATACACGCGCGCCTCGCTGCGGGCCTCGGGCGGGGCATCGTCGCGCTCGCGGAACTCGCCGCACACCAGCACGGCGATGCGCGCCGCATCCATCCAGGCCAGGCTGTAAGGGCGATGTGAAGCGCGCAGCAGCATGGGTTCACCGAGGCGCTCGTCCTCCAACAGGCGCAGCGCGGCGCCCTCCCCCGCCTCCCCGCCGGTGCCGCGCCAGCTGAGGCAGGCCAGGCGCCCGTCGGTGTCGCTGGACAGCGCCACCGGGGTCTCGTCGTCGGGCCAGGTGACGCCTTCGAGAGGCCGCAAGCAGGGTGGGTCGGGGTTCTCCTCGCAGGGCGGCAGGCCGCGGCGCGGGTGCGGGACACGGGCGCGCTCGGAAAGTGGCTGGCCGCGCAGCCGCGCCAACTGGCGGTGCCGACGATCCAGCACCCACACCCCGCCGCCGGCAGCGGGGGCCAGGCGCCAGGCCTCGATGCCCTCGGCGCGGATCTCGACATCATGCCAGCGCTCGCGCAGGTCGTGCATGAAGATGGCCCCGCCGACGGCGATGTACAGCACCCCGTCGTGGCCCACCACGAGATCGCTCACGGCCCCCTCCCCCGGCACCCGGAACAAGGGGCGTGGCGCCACTTCCGGGCATTCGCGGTCGGCCACCAGGATGCGCCGCCAGTCACGCTCGTACCAGGCGAGATTGCCCTGACCGTCGCGGATCAGAGGTAGGCTCTGCAGGCGCCTCCCGGCCTCCGCAGGGTCTTCGCGCAGGCGCAGTTCGCGGCGCTGGCGGGCCAGGCGCAGGGTGCGTCGCTCCCGGTCGTACACCAGCCCGGGGGGGGCCCCTTCCAGGCGCCAGTGGGCGGCGTCGGCGAGCAGATGGAAACGGAGACCATTGGCGTCCATCAGCAGATCTCCGGCACCACGGGCAGGGCCACGACTTCACGGTGGGCCTCGCCGCCCCGGGTGCCCTTGCCCAGGCCGTCGCCGCCCATCTCCCCTGGCGCCTCGCCACTGTCGCTTACGCTGACCGCGAGCAGTTCCGGCAGCTGCCAGGGATCGAGCGCCATCTCCACGGGCTCGCAGGCATCCTCCTGCCTGCCCAGGCGGCGCCATGCCCCTGCCTGACGGCGGAACAGGCTGATCCCGCCGACGCTGGCGACACCGGACACTCGCGCTACCACCACCTCCAGCTCGCGGTCGCGCACGCGCCCACCGAGCGGCCACCCTTCCCCCTGCGGGCCGTGCGGCGGCAGGCTCCAGAGGTGGCGGCGCAGGGCCTCGCGCACGTCGTGAATCACCTGCTGATGACCGAAGCCGGCACGCACGCGGAGGCCGACTCCCAGGGCCAGGGGGACATATTCGCAACCGATCACATACAGCTCGGTGGCCAGCGGCCGGCGCACGGAAAGGTAGTCGTGGACGCGCTGGATCATGGGCTGGTCGGGGCGCGGATTGGGCGCCTCAGGCAGCGCCTTCCGTGGCAGTACCATCACCGACACCACGCCCGGTACGTCGAAGCGGCGCTGTCGGGGCAGGAAACGCGGCAATACCTCGACGCGCCCCGCCGCCAGGCCGGGCATGTCCGCCACCAGGGCGCGGTAGTCGTCTTCGGTGACCGCACGCTGGCGATGACGCAACCAGGCGGGGATGCGCCGCTGGGCATCGTCGAGGCGCTCGGCGTCGGCACCGCCCGTGGTGGCCAGACCCTGCGACACTACCAGTTTGCGGCGCACCGGCCGGCCATCGGCTTCGAGCGCCTCGATGACCCGCAGGCTGTCCGGCGGCAGGTTGCCCGCGGCACCGCCGCCGGCGCGCAGGCGGGCGACGCGGATGCGCTGGCCGGCATCGGGCACACGTCCGCGGATGCTGTCACCAAAACGCACCGTGCCGGCCTCGGCGTCGAGCTGGAACACTTCGTCGTCGCGCCCCGCCAGGGCCAAGTCGTCCACCCGTGTCCAGGTCACGAAGCCGCGCCCCGGTTCTTCCACCTGCAGTTCCAGGCCCTCGGCCTGTACCCCTTCCACCGGCAGACGGATCACCTGGTCGGCGCTGCCGTCACTCTGCCCGACGATGAGGTCGCGCAGGGTACGGCGCTGGTCGATCTCCACCGCGTTCACCGCCACCCAGCTCAGCGACAGGCGCGTCAGGCTGTCGGCGGGGCGCAGGCGCAGCCAGGCCACCAGGCGGGCCAGGCGCTCGGGATCATCGAGACGCGGGGGACGGTCACCGACACCGGCGTTGGCCTCGCGGCGGGCGTCGCCTTCGAGCACGCCGAAATCGGCGCTGTCACCGGGCATCGCCAGACGCTCGACCCCGCGCCGGGTGTAGTCGGCGGTGCTGTCGGCGAGGCGCTGCAGGGGACGGTAGACGGGCTCGTCACCGGCCAGCCTGTCGGTGCTGATCCACCAGCCGTGATCGAGGCGCCCGGGGGGATCGAGGTCGTCCAGACTGTCCGGAAATTCGATGGTGGGGGCGATACCGAGATTGAGTATGCCGCCGCCCTGCCCCTGCCCAGCGAGCGCCTCGCGGGTCGCCGACACTTCCGCCGGACTGGCCGCCAGCAGGGCGATCCACAGACTGCGGTCGGCGGTATCGGCGACCAGGTCCAGGCCATCCGGTTCGGGCCGGCCGTCGACGAAGGCAGGGGTGGTGACATAGGCCTCCACTTCACCGTCGATCTCGTGAAACTGGCGCAGGCCGGCGATCAGCCCGGCCAGTTCATGGCGCTCCTCCTCATCCAGGCGGCGCTTGTAGTAGCACTCGCCGCTCACCGGCATCACCTGCACCTCGTCGAGGGTCTCGAAGTCCTGCGGCCCGCTGACGCGCGCCTCGCGGCGCAGGGTCAGGGCCTCGCGCGGATTGGCCTCGCCCAGGCGCAGGCCGATCAAGCCGCGTGCGGGGCGCGCCGGCCGCAGGGGCATGCCCAGCAATTGCAGGAAGGCCAGGCGTTGACGCTCGGGGATCAGGTTGGCGCGGTACAGCAGGGTGTCGCCCAGCCAGGCGAACAGCTCCAGCAGGGTGCGGCCCGGGTCGCCGATCTCCTGCGGCCGCCACTCCGGGGTATGCGCGGGCACCCGCGCCAGCAGTTCCTCGATGAGATCCTCGTAGCGGCGGTCGTCGAGACGTGGTGGAACAATGGGCATGGTCTAGCCCTCCAGTTCCAGGGTGATGCCCATGCGCTGTGCCTGCTGGCTGTAGCGCAGGCGATAGGCGATCTCGATGCGCAGGGTATCCGGGCGCTCCTCCTGCGGCGTCACCGTGACGCGGTCGAGCAGGATGCGCGGTTCCCAGCGGTTCAGCGTATCGGTGACGCGCTCGCGGATCTCCCGTCGCGTGGCCAGGGTGTTGGGTTCGTGCAGAAAATCCACCAGCCCCGCGCCAAAGCCGGGGCGCATCAGACGCTCGCCGGGGCGCGTCGCGAGGATGATGCGGATCGACTGGCGCACGCTCTCCGCGAGGTCGGGATAGTGCAGGCGGCCCTGAGCGTCAGGGCGCAGCCCGAGGGGCCAGTTCACCGCATGAGGGTGGGTGTTCATTGCTCGCATTCTCCGTTCAATTAATCCTGCAACATATTGATTTCAAACATCTCATCGATCAGTTTCCGCCCTTCTTTCCCTTCAGCCCCGGCACCGGGAAACACTGGAACAGCCAGGGAATCCAGCGGAAGATGACGTCGAATAGGGCCACCATGATCATCATCAGGATCAGCGCGCAGAGGGTGACGATGGGGATGGACAGGGAACAGATCATGCCCAGACCGTTGCCCTCGCCGTCGCGGCAGGGCTTGTCGGCGGGTTCCGGCAGGTCGCGGTGCAGCGGCCAGGGCAGCACCGACAGCACCAGATCGCCGAGGCTCATCCGGCGGATGCCCTTGAGCTTGCCGCACAGCATGTCGGAGACCACGAAGCCGGTGTTCTTCTGGTACTTGCGCAGCCCCGCCGGGGAGATGTCCAGCGGCATGGGGATGCGCACCGGCCGCGAGGGGGCGTCCGGGTCGAAGAAGGCGGCCATCTGGAAACGCTCGGTGGCGGCGCTCACCAGGGGCGGAAACAGGGGACCGCAGCGCGGGCGCCGATACACGCAGCGCAGCACGAACCACGCCTCGCCGTCGTCGCCGAGCGGCGCCGTGTCCATCAGGCCTTGGTCTTCTTCCGCCGGCAACAGGGCGGTGATGAGGTCGCCCAGGGCATCGACGGCGGCCTGCCGGCGGGTCAGCTCGTCCGCCGACGGCAGCATGGCCGCGGGCACGGCCGGCAGGGGCGGGCTCTCCTGCGGATCGGCGAGGGGAAAAAGAAAGCCGGGCCAGCGGGGATCGATGGCGGCCAGGCCGCCGTCGGGATCGTAGCGCCGGAAGGCCGTCTCCACGGACTCCAGACCCTCCTCCGCGGCGAGCGCCGCCCGCAGGGCCTCGGCCAGGTTTCTGTGCGTGTGCAGGTAGGTGTAGCGGGTGTCCGTCGCTCCCTGCCCATCGTCACCCGGGCCGGGCATGGGGGGCCAGGAAAAGTCGCGTTGGGTGACGATCTCGTCCACCAGCGGCCAGCCGAGCTGCGCACCGCGCAGGGCCTCGACCACCCGCTGCTCCTCTCCGCTGAGTTCTTCGACGGCCAGCGCGCCGCCCAGCGCATCCCAGAGACGCGGCAGGCGCTCGCGGAGAAAGCGGGCCAAGTCGAGCAGCACGTACCACGAGCCGCTCTGCAACTGGTCACGGGCGGTGCGCAGCAGCCGTCGCCTCTGCGCCCCGTCCGCCTCGCCGTCAAAGGCATCCAGGGCCTGCGAGGCGGCCCGGCCCTGCCGGTCGGCCTGCTCCAGCAAGAGCTTCCATGGCGTCACCACGTCGGCTTGCAGCAGCAGGGCGGCATGGCTGGCGGTGGGGTCGGCGGGCTGCCCGGTTGTGCCCCTGTCATCGTCTGCTTCGCCAAGGCTTGCGCCCATCCACTGCTCGCGGCGACTCACGGGAATGCTGCCGCAGAACAGGCGGCGGCTGTCCTCGCAGTCGCCGCTGAATACGGTGGCGAACATCGGCAGCTGTTCTTCGCCGCTCGCCAGCCGCCGCGCCTGTTCACTGCCGTGCGCGGCCACCCGCAGCCAGCGATTGCCAGCCTCGCCAGGCACGAAGGCATATTCGTCCCACGCCGACAACGGGGCCGTGGCGGATTCCTCCGGCGGCAGCAAGCGACGCACCACGAAGCTGGCCTGTTCACCACGGCGCAGGTCGGGGACGCAGTCGGGCAGGCCCGGGGCGTCTTCCACCAGCGAGGCGCACAGCAGGTAGTGGCGCTTCTGCGCGGACTGGTAGAGCTTGAGGGGGAGCCCGGAGACGCTGTCGGTGGGCGGCGGGCGGCGCAGCCGGCCCTTCAGGGCCTGCAAGTTGATGGCGGCGGGCCGCTGACGGCGGCGCTTGCCCGCCGCCTCGCGGTGCGTGGCCCGGTAGAGGAAGTCCACCTGCCCCGCCTCGTCGGTGGCCGCCGCCGGCGGGCCAGCCTCGCGCCCCGGCGCGGACATGGGCCGGCGCCAGGTCTCGGGCCGGGCCAGCCATTCGGCGAGGCGCTCGGGGTGGCGTTGCAGGGTATCGAAGTATTCCTGCATGAAGTCGTCGTGGTTGAAACGCAGGATGGCGGGCCGGCCACTGCCGGCGGCATCGGACAGACGCAGGCCCAGCGGCCCGGGGCGCGCCCAGATTGGCAGCGGTCCCAGCCAGCGCAGGGCCGGTTGCCGGCGGCTGCCGAGAACGGTCTGGTCGCATCCCGTTACCATATATTTCCCGCCCCCGGTGTGTAGGATGCGCTGACCACGCTGTTGGTGATCACGGTGTCGGCCTGCACCACGCCGCTGAATTTCGACAGGCCGGCGTTGACGGTGAGCATGCCGGCGCTGATCTCCACCTGGGAGGCCTGTACCTTGACCGTGCCGCCGGTCTCCACGGTGACTCCCTGCGGTTCGCAGGTGACAGTGGTGCCGGCGAGGCGAAATTCCACCCGCCCGCCGCCGCTGTCGGTGAGTTCGCCACTGACCCCGCCGGGGGTGGTGAAGCGAATGGTGGCCTCGGCGGCAGCGGGTTCCTCGATGGCGATGCGGGTACCCGCCTTGCCGGTGAAGCTCCAGCGGTCGATGGCGCTGCCGGGGGTGGGTTCCGGCGGCCGCGCGTTGCCGTTCCAAAGACTGCCGATCACCACCGGCTGACGGGGATCGCCGTTGATCAGGGTCACCAGCACCTCGTCGCCCACGTCCGGAATCAGGAAGGCGCCCCGTCCATCGCCGGCAAAGGGCACCGCGACCCGCGCCCACAGGGCCGCATCCTGTTGTTCGCTGCCGTCGAAAGCCAGCAGGCGCAGCCGCACCCGGCCCAGCCCTTCGGGGTCGTCCACCATCTCCACCTGCCCCAGGTAGGCGCCGCCGTGCAGCAGGGGGACGAGCTGTTTCAGCAGCGACTGGTCGCTCATGTGGGTTCTCCCAGCCAGGCGCATTCGGCGCGGAAATCGGTCATGTAGCCCTCGCGGACACTGTAGCGATGATGGGTGGCGGTGACGAAATAGGTGTTCTCGAAACGCGCGCCGACGCCGCGCAACGCCAGCCGGCAGCCAGCGCGGATCAGCGGATGCCCGTTGGCGCTGCCCTCGGCGGTGACGAATCCTCGCGCGCGGCGGTCGAAGACCGCGTCGGCCAGCGCCTGGGCCTCCTCGCGGCTGTTCACCGCCACCTGGCCAACATGCTCGACGCGCCCGCCCAGCGTCTGGCGCAACAATTGCGCCCCGGAACGCCCCTGCCCCGGCCCCAGGTGCCGGCCCTCGCCACGACCGCTCACCGTCTCCCCCTGTTGCGGGTTCCAGCCGGCGCTGGTGACGGCAGTGACCTGGTGGGCCAGGTCGGCGACGAAGCGCACGCGGCGCAGATCCTCGTGCAGGGTCATGTCGATGAGTTCGCGGGCGATCTCGCTGTGCGGCGCGACCACCAGTTGGTCACCGTTGACCTGCAGATCGGCGTCCCGGCCACGCAGCAGGCGGCGCAGGAAGGCCAGGTCGCTTTCGTTGAGTTGCACCCAGGTGGCCACGATGTCGTCGAGGACGCTGACCTCGGCGCGCAGGCCGAGGCATTCGGCCACCCGGCGCGCCAGATCGCCGAGGGAGGTGTCCACATGGACCTGGGTACGCCGGCTCATGCGCGCCGCCTGCAGTGCGTCCTCGGCCAGCACCACCAGTTCCGGCGGCCCATCGCCGGGAAATTCCGCCTCCAGGCCGGTGACGAGGCCACGAAAGATCTCGCGGGATTCGTCCTGGGCACCGGTGGCCACGGCGATGCGGCTGCCGAGGGCGATCAGCCGTTCGTCCTCGAAGGCCAGTGTGGTGCCGCCCTCGTCGAGGCTGGCGACGTTGCTCAGGCGCAGCTCCAGGGCGGCCAGGCCGCCCTCCTGCTCGCGCATGTCCAGGCCCAGCAGCAATTCGTCCAGCCAGGGCGAGCCGGCGCCGTCCACGGTGACCTGCGGACGGGGATTGCTGACCGGGGCGCGCTGCAGCCGGGTGACGGGCATCAGTCGGCCTCCAGGCGGGCGCGTCGGCGCCAGTAGTCCCGCTGTTCCTGCTGCCAGCGGCGGCGCTCGGCATCGGCGCCGGGCAGGGAGACGTCGGGCGTCTCGGCGCGCTCTTCGCGGGCCGGTTGCTCGGCCACCGTCACCTCGGTCAGTACTTCGTCGAAGATCACGCCCATCAGCTGTTCTCCTCGAAGCGCAAGCGTGAACGCAGGTCGCCGGACCTGCCGACTTCGCTGCCCAGGCCACCACCTTCGTCCGCCCGGGCTACGCCGCCGGGACCGAAGTCGGCGGGCTGATTCGTGCTCAGTGTGTCCGTGCCGGAAGCGGCCTGGACGCGTTGCGGGTCCAGGCCGCCCAGTCCCCGGCGCGGCAGCGGCCTGCGCAGGCCGTCGAAGCCCTCCGGCGACCCACTCACGGGGTCGCTGGCTCCGACCGGCCGGCCGGGCTGTGCGTCCAGCCGCAACGTGCGCTTGTCGGGAAAACGCGGATTCTCAATGCCGTTGGCCTCGGCCAGTTCCCGGGCGCGGCCAGGGTCACCCAGTTGTCCGGCGGTATCGTGCAGACCACGCCCCTTGCCGTTCCCCCGGGTACCGATCTCGGCGCCAGCGCCGGCCGGCGCCGTACCGCCGCCGAGGGTACCGCGCAGGCTGGCGGTATCCCGCGATCCCCCCTCAAAGACCTTGTCCTGACTGGCCAGGGTCAGGTTCACCGAGGCACGCAGGGGTACGCCGTCGGCGGAGAAAAAGTCGATGGTTTCCTTGTAGCCTTCCACCAGACCGGTGAAGCTGTACGCCCCCCAGCCGAACTGCACGGTGGGCGGGGCCTTGTCGGCGCCCTTCGGCTCCATCAGCTTCGCCACCCGCACGGTATCCAGGCGCACGTCGCGGCCCGTATCGGTGGTATCGAAAATCAGGTCCATCACCAGCTTGCCGGTGCTCTTGTCGACGTACTGTTTGGTGCGGTTACCTGCGCCCTTGTTCTTCAGGTTGTTGGTGATGGTGTACTGCAGGCTCTGCGGATTGAAGTGCACCGCGAAGGTCTCGCCCGTGGTGCAAGCGGGTTTGTCGCAGACGCGGAAGGTGGCCCTGGCGATCCGTGGTGCGTCGTTCACTGTCCGCCTCCGAGTTTCGTGATCAGCGGCTTGTCAAGGCGTTCCAGTCCTTCATGGGCCAGGTGCAGCTCCTCGATGGCCACTTCCTTGCCGCTGGCATTGAGATCCGGGGCCTTGAATTTCACCGGCAGGGCGTTGACCAGGGCCCAGGAAAACAGGCCGAGGCCGGCGGCATCAAACTGGGTGATGGTGACCTTGAGGCGGTGCGCGTAGGCGCCCTCGCCCACCAGGCTGAACCAGGCCCACAGGTCGTCGCTGCGGGTCAGGCCGCACTTGAGGATCACCGTGGCGAAGCTCACCGGGCCCATGCGCTGCACCACGCCCCAGTTGCGTCCACCCTCGCGGATCACCTTGGGTTCCATGCTGGCCTCCAGGCCACTGCATTCGCTGAAGGCGCCACGGCACAGGGGCAGCGCCTCGCCCTTGCCCTTGTCGCCGAGCATCTGCTCGTGAAAATCCACCTGGAAACGAAAACCGATCAGGGCCTGCTGCAAACTCATGCCGCCTCCCTCCCCAGGCGTCGAAGCGATACCTGCCCGGCATCACCCAGGGTGAGCTGGATGCGCAGGGTCTCGATACTGGCCACGGGCCGCACCCAGAGCTGGGCGATCACCCGGCCGTTGTCGATGTCCTGCTGGCTCATGGTGGCGCGGTCGCAGCGCACGCCGAAGGCCTCGCCGGGGCGGCGCCCGGCCAGGGCACCGGCATCCTGCAGTTCGGTGAGCAGTTCGCCGAGACGCTGTTCCACCCGCCGCCAGAGCGATTCGCCACTGTTCTCGAAGACAAATTCATCACCCAGCAGGCGCGCCGCGCGCCAGATCATGCCCAGGGTGCGTTCAATCGCGGCCTGGCGGCGCAGCGGATCGTTGTCGGTGGTGACATCGGAACGCAGCACCCGACCAGCAGGGGTTTCGTCCAGCAGCGATACGCGGTCGATCAGCGGCGCCTGCGGCGAGGCGTCCTGCGGCGCCTGTGGATTCGGCGCGAGACGGGCGGCCCGCGACAGGCGCGGGGACAGGTCACGCAGCCCCAGCAGCGGCTGGCCGGACGCGTTGCGCCAAGTGCCGCGGGTCAGGGCGTTGCGCGCCAGCAGGCCCGCCAGCACGCCCTCGCCCGGCTCCAGGGCGGCCGGCAGATCGCCAGCATAGTCCAGCTGCAGCCAGGGATGCAGCAGTTGCAGACGCGGCGAGGCGAGGCTGCCACTGCGCGCCAGGTCTCCCCGCAGGCTGTCCGTGGCGTGCAGCCGGACAAGCGGATCCGCGGCCGCTTCACTGCTGGGCTCGGCCTGTGGCAGGGCGGCGAGCAGTTGCACGTCACGCCGCCAGTCGTGCAGCCAGTGCAGGGCGCGGCGCAACGCCACGCGCCAGCGACCGAAGCCGGCCGCATCGTGCCAGGGCGCGTTCAGGCGTCGTACCACAGGGTTTGCCTCAGGCGCTGCCGTCGGTGTGACGCAGGCGGTGAATCGGGGCTCGGCGGGTGGGGGAAGGTCCTGGGCGGGTGTCGCCCGTGGGGGCGCGTCGGCGGCCAGTTCGGCCAGATCCGGCAGGGTCACGAAGGCCACTTCCGGCAGTCCGAACAGGTGATGCAGGCCATGCCACTGTTCCCGCCGTGAGCGTTGTCCCTGGTACACCGGCAGCAATGCCGCCAACTGCGCGTCGCGCGCCGCGCGCGGGGCGTCGTAGGACAACGGTGCACCGGCGCTGACCACGTAGCACTTACGACCGCCCTGGGCGAAGAAGGAGCGCACCGCCGCCCCCAGATACCCGGCCCCAGACACCGGCACGCCGCCGAGTTTGCCATAGGGGCGTTGCTCCCAGGCGAACAGGTGGTCGAAGGTTGCCCAGTCGCCGATCGGCAGTGGTACATCGAGGAGACTGCCGGGTCGCAGCGCGCCGGCGCCCGTCTCCGTCCACCAGCCCTCCGCCACCAGCCAGCGGCGCAGGGACTCCGGCACCTCCGGCAGGCTGCCGTCGCTGCCGCTGCGCACGGCAGCGAGGCCGAGAAAGCAGGCCACGTCGTTGCGCACCGGAATCACCGGCGTGGCGCTTTCCACGTTCTCGAAGCGAAGCCCCTTCATGCGTGATACCTCTCCCTGCCCATGCCTTGCTTCACTCAGGCGGCCTCGAAGTCCATGCCCTCGGCGGACAGAACCAGTTCCTCCATGGCCACGTCGCTGCCGCCCTTGGCGGCCAGGGTGGGGCCGGTGTACTTCATGGGGAGCACGCCGGTGAGGATCCATTTCTCCACGCTCTCGCCGGTCTCGTCGAGCAGGGTTATGACCACCGTGCGTTTGGCCTTGGGGCCCTCACGGCGGGCCGCCTTGATCCATTGCCACAGGTCGCCGGAATTGACGATGCCCCGCTTGAGGGTGACGTCGGAGACCTTGTGCAGGCCGGCCACCTTGCGTACATGGTTCTCCTTGTCGTTGCCGTTGCGGTACTCGGCAATGGTCAGTTCGGTACCCAGGCCGCTGACGTCGGAGAAGCCGCCCAGGGTCTCGGTCTCCTGGTTGACGCCGCTGATGCCGACGAGGAAATTGAAGGCGCCGTAGGGGGTGGTGCGTTCAGCCATTTCGCTTTCTCCTTGCTTGTGTGTTCATCAGTCGCTGGCGTCGGCGGTCTTCTGGCCGATGCGGAACACGACGAATTCGGCGGGCTTGAGCACCGCCACCCCCACCAGGCAGATGAGGCGACCGTTGTCGAGGTCGTTCTGGGTCATGGTGCTGCGGTCGCAGCGCACGAAGTAGGCCTGTTCCGGGGTGCTGCCGAGCAGATTGCCCGCGCGCCATTCGTTGTAGAGGAAGTCACTCACCGCCTCGGTGACGTTGGCCCACAGGCGCGGGCCGTTGTTCTCGAATACCGCCCACTGGGTGCTGCGATCGATGGAGTGCTCCAGGTAGAGGAAGAAGCGACGGGGACCGACGTATTTCCATTCGGGATCGGAACTGGCGGTGCGCGCGCCCCACAGGCGGTAGCCGCGGCCGGGGAAGAAGCGCAGACAGTTGACGCCGCGCGGGTTAAGCAGTTCCTGCTCGCCATGGCTGACGTTGCGCTCGAGGCGGATGGCGCCACGCACGACCTCGTTGCCGGGGGACTTGGCGACGCTGCGTTCGATGTCGTTGCGAGCGAAGATGCCGCACACGAAACCGGAGGGCGGCAACTCCAGTTCGCGGGCGATGCCGGCGTTGTCGGGACGGGCGAGCGGATTGGCCACCACCACCCAGGGGTAGTACATGGCGGCATGGCTCGAATCCACTACACTCTTGTCGGTCAGCGCCTCCGCCGGGGCGATACCCCGGCGGGTGTCCAGCACCGCAAAGCGGTAGGCCTTGCGCGCCTCGGCATGACCCAGCAGCGCCTCCTGAATGGCGGCCCGCTCGCCATAGGCCGAGTAGCCGGGCGCCGCGACGATGGCGATGTCGTCGATGCGGCCCAGTTCGTCCAGGGGGGCGGTGTAGTTTGCCGCCGTGGGCTCGCCGCCATCGCTCCCCCCGCTGAGGGACAAGGTCACCCCGTTCACCTCGGCACCGGAAAGGATGGTGTGCAGGCGAAAGGCATCCACGCCATCACCGGCCTCCAGGGCAAAGGGCAGTTCGAGCTGGTCCACCAAGCGGTCGGGCCGGGCCGCAAGCACGTCGCCGATGAAACGCGGATGGCCGGTCGCCAGGCCGAGGCTTTCATAGAACACCTCGTTGCCGTCGGCATCGCGCCACATCACGTCGGCGGTGACGAAGCTCTCTCCGCCGGTGGGGTCGCCCAAGGCCGTGTCGGAGGCATCGACGAAACCCGCTGCGCCGTTGATGAAGACACTTCCACCCCGCACCAGCATGGCACCGCGTGGCGCCCGCGCCAGGGCCCGTTCGCTGGCCGGTGTGGTCTGCAGGCGGACGGTCACCCGGCCATCGCCACGACGACCGGGAAAACGGGAGACGAAGCGGAGGTTGTCGGTATCGTCGTCGGCGTCACCGAGCCAGTCCGTGCGAGAGACTCCGCCGTCACCGTTGTAGACACGGGCGATGAAGAGCCGCGCGCCGCCGTTGTCGAAATAGTTGCGTACCGCATGGGCAAGGTAGTTGGTCACCGGGCCGCCACCGAAATCGAGCGCCTCGAAACCGCCGAAGATGCGCTCGAAATCGCCGAAACTGGTGACCAGTACCGGCGCCCCGCTGGTCGGCCCGCTGCGGGTGGGACCGGCAAAGGCCGTGGTGCTGGTGCTGACACCTTCGATAGACTTGGCGCGGAAGCTGGTCTCTTCGACGTACACGCCGGGGGCTAAGTATTCAGGCATGGCTCTTTCTCCCTTCTATTTAATGAGGTTGAATTCGACGTTTTCCCGGCCTCCGGTGCGCAGGCCGAGGTCGCGGGCGTCGCGCAGATTGTCGGCGTGATTCCGTTCCAGTTCGTCGGGATCGACGGGCCAGCCGCCGGGGGTGAGGGACAGCTCCAGCCTCACCGGCAGGGTGGCGACCACCACGGGCGCGGCAGCGTGATCGTCGTGGCTGTCGTCTTCGTCGGCAAAGCGGGTGACCGGCACGCCGGGCACGATCACCAACGCCTCGCCTCGCTCGTCGCTGATGCCGCTGGCCAGAACGCGGTCGTCGCGGCGCTCGATCACCCGCAGCAGGGCGCCACGCACGGGTGTACCCTCCCGCCGCACGCTGACACGCACCGTGCTCCAGTTGGGTGACAGGCCGGCGCTGGCGGCGGGGTACAGGGGCACATCGCGCGGCGTGAACAGCGAGTCCGCGTGGGTGGGTTCGGGAACACGCGGCAGCGGCACGCGGAGTTGGCGCGGCAGGTAGCGCTGGGCGGGATCGACAATGGTGAAACGGTATACCACGCTGCCCGGGGCCGGCGTGTCGGGCGGCCGGGCAAATGCCGCGGCATGCTCTTGCAGGCCCTCGGCCTCGGTGATGACGTACAGGCCGGAGCGATTGCGCAGGACGCGGGCGGTGTCCGAATGCAGGCGCAGCGGGGCGCGCAGCGGCAGCGCGGTGGCGTGGTCCACCACGCGCAGGGCGCCGAGCACGCGACCTTCGATGCGCTCACGCACCATCGCCCGCCCCCCCCCTCTGTAGCTGATAACGGGTTGCCACCACCGGGCGGCCGCTCTCGATGTCGTCGGCATCGATGCGGATCACGCGCGCGACGTAGCCCAGCGACAGGCGGTAGTCCGGCGCCAGGGCATCCCAGATGCGCATCAGGTCTTCGGTGGAGAGTGCCGCGGGGGCGATCTGCACCACGTCGCCACTGCCCCAGCCGCCCTCACCGCTCAGTGAAGAGATATCAAGGACGGGGTGCCGGTCGAGTTGATGCATTACCCAGGCGCAGAGGGTCTGCTCGGCCACCGCGCTGTCCGACCAGACGGTGACCAGGAAGTGCAGATCCAGCGACAGTGGCGCGGGGGCATCGCGGGAGGCACCGAGGGCCGGTTGATTGCGCACGTGTTCGTTGACCAGCACACGATAGAGGTACAGCGACACCAGGTTGCCGAAATCGGCATCGCCCTTCAGTTCACCGGAGGCCAGCACGCGGAATTCACAGGGGTATTCTTCCTGCAGGGTGGCCCCGTCGCCACCTGGGAGGGGATAGGCGTCGTAGGCATTGTGCAGGAATTGCGCAATGGAATTGCAGACAGAATGGATGCTGCGGATGTTGGCCATGTGCGGTGTCCGTGGTTTCTCAGCGTTGCCGGTCGATCTTCAGGCGGTAAAAGGGGCCATCCCGCCCCTGTCCTGGCGAGGGGTCGATGATGCCGGCCTGCACCAACTCCGCCAGCGCGGCACGCACGATCGCCAGTTCCTCATGGATGCGCTGACGGCCGATCCACCAGATGGCGATGCCTTCCAGCGAGTCTGCCGCCCTGGGATGGGCCATGAGGTACTGCTCGATCTCCCGCGCCGCGCGGTGAATCCGCTCCTCCCGTTCTGGCATCTCCTGGCTTCCCCCTCCCACCCAATCGACTCTCTGCCCGGTGGTACATTGCAGCGAACATGCCAGGTGCGAGGGCCCGTTAAGTGATTGATCTTTCAGGACAGGGGTGGCCGGGAGGCGGATGCAGGCGGGGCAGAAATACCCTATTTGCGCGGCCTGTCCGTGGCCTTTCGGACCCACCTACCCCAGCATGGGCAGGAGATGCCGGCTAGGAGTCTGTCGGGTTTGGGAATAATCTACTGCGCTGATGGGAGAGCGGCCAAAATATTCCCGATTTGTATCTATTCACCACAGAGGCACAGAGAACACAGAGAATGCATCAGTGGGAGGCCATGCCCCGGGTGGCGATGTGGCCTGCCCCGACGACCTGGCATTTCATTTCTCCGTGAACGACGTGTCTCTGTGGTGAATCAGGGGACGTTGGCGCCACAGGACGGATCACGATATCCAAGGCAAAGGGCG
>Ga0256839_1001205_pt1 | contig 31992 bp, 28 predicted proteins | sample 354166metaG_FD_185968 | JGI IMG/M metagenome (GOLD analysis project Ga0256839, IMG submission 185968) | Hydrothermal vent microbial communities from Mid Atlantic Ridge, Atlantic Ocean - 354-166 | ecosystem: Environmental > Aquatic > Marine > Hydrothermal vents | place: Atlantic Ocean: Mid... | reverse complement strand
GCCTTCACCCCCAACAGCTTCTGGCACATCGGAATCCGCAAATGGCAACTGATATTTTGCGCCGAGAAAATCGGTGGGCTTTTTGACAACGTGAAATGCACAAGGTAAACAGTCCCTTGTGGCGAAGAGTGTTCCCCGCCCACGCGGGGATGAACCGAACCCGAACATAGGAAAGTTCGTAATAGTGCGGTGTTCCCCGCCCACGCGGGGATGAACCGCGCCTTGAACATGCGCTCGTCGCAGCCAAAAAGTGTTCCCCGCCCACGCGGGGATGAACCGTTGAAATCATTGCGTTCATATCGCGTGTCAATGTGTTCCCCGCCCACGCGGGGATGAACCGCAACGCGGGATGGCCGGAGAGTTCTGGGCGCCGTGTTCCCCGCCCACGCGGGGATGAACCGATGGAATGACGGATACAATCCATCTGGATTGGGTGTTCCCCGCCCACGCGGGGATGAACCGCAAAAGGCCCGCCGTTGGGCGGGCCGGCATGGGTGTTCCCCGCCCACGCGGGGATGAACCGCATGTCGCCAACCGTCGGCTCGCGCAGCACCAGTGTTCCCCGCCCACGCGGGGATGAACCGCCCGGCGCGGGCATAGACCTCGCGCACGTATTGTGTTCCCCGCCCACGCGGGGATGAACCGCCGGTGATCTCGGTGGTCAGGCTCATGATCTGGTGTTCCCCGCCCACGCGGGGATGAACCGGCCATCGCCAATCTCCGCTATGACATTCAGGCGTGTTCCCCGCCCACGCGGGGATGAACCGTCGCCATCGGTGCTGTAGAACAGCGTGCCCTGGTGTTCCCCGCCCACGCGGGGATGAACCGCCCGGTAGCCCCGCGCAGCAGGCGCTGGAGGCGTGTTCCCCGCCCACGCGGGGATGAACCGGTCTTCGAGCGTGGCCTCGAACTCGAGCACGCGTGTTCCCCGCCCACGCGGGGATGAACCGCCGTTGATCATTCCGTTCTGGGGCGACGGCACGTGTTCCCCGCCCACGCGGGGATGAACCGACGCCGTCGTTCCACGTGGACGTGCAGATGTCGTGTTCCCCGCCCACGCGGGGATGAACCGTTGTGAACGAGGTAGCGTGGATCATCCACGAGGTGTTCCCCGCCCACGCGGGGATGAACCGCTGCATGCCTCATGACAAAACATATTGTTTTGGTGTTCCCCGCCCACGCGGGGATGAACCGTGCTCCATCACCTCGCCACACGCCGGGCAGCGGTGTTCCCCGCCCACGCGGGGATGAACCGCCGTTCGAGCCAGACCACACGCTGCTGAAGTGGTGTTCCCCGCCCACGCGGGGATGAACCGCGCCGAGGCCCCAGACGGGTTTCTGTTTGCTGGTGTTCCCCGCCCACGCGGGGATGAACCGCCACCGACCGGTTTGACCGGCAGATCGGGCTGGTGTTCCCCGCCCACGCGGGGATGAACCGGCACCTATTATCCGCTCGGTCATCGCGGCGATGTGTTCCCCGCCCACGCGGGGATGAACCGCTTGAATTCCTCATGAGCCTGCATCGCCCCGCGGTGTTCCCCGCCCACGCGGGGATGAACCGGAGGCGAGAGCGCTGGTGGCCGAGCGCGAGGCGTGTTCCCCGCCCACGCGGGGATGAACCGCGCCTGCGCCAGGGCCGCGAGGCTGGCGTTGTGTGTTCCCCGCCCACGCGGGGATGAACCGCCAGTGCGGGGGCGGGGACTGGGCGGCTGTTCGTGTTCCCCGCCCACGCGGGGATGAACCGACGGCCGTGGAAGCAAGCGGCGCGATGCCACGGTGTTCCCCGCCCACGCGGGGATGAACCGTGCGCGAGGGGCTGGAGACGATGGCGACGAAGGTGTTCCCCGCCCACGCGGGGATGAACCGCTGCCGCGTGGCCGATGTGCCGGCGCGGCGATGTGTTCCCCGCCCACGCGGGGATGAACCGATCACGTCCAGCCATTTCTGCATCATGAACAGGTGTTCCCCGCCCACGCGGGGATGAACCGTCCGCCGCCAGCATGCCGTAGATGCGCTTCTGGTGTTCCCCGCCCACGCGGGGATGAACCGTGTTACAGGGCGTTGTTGTGATTGTTGTCTGTGTGTTCCCCGCCCACGCGGGGATGAACCGTGGCAAGGGCAGGCGCAGGCTCCGAACCGCGAGTGTTCCCCGCCCACGCGGGGATGAACCGCGCGGAGGCGCATATAGGCGTGGTCGAGCGCGGTGTTCCCCGCCCACGCGGGGATGAACCGCTGCAGCAGCTGCGTGGCGGTGCTGGTGGCCAGTGTTCCCCGCCCACGCGGGGATGAACCGAGCAGGCCCTGCGCATCCAACCCGAGCAGGAGGTGTTCCCCGCCCACGCGGGGATGAACCGTCGTCCGTCAGATGTCGCTGCAGTGGATGGGGGTGTTCCCCGCCCACGCGGGGATGAACCGATGCACTACAAGCTGCCGAGCAATAGCTACAAGTGTTCCCCGCCCACGCGGGGATGAACCGGCGGATTCCGCCAGATGGCGGACCAGCTGAAGGTGTTCCCCGCCCACGCGGGGATGAACCGCGAATGCCGAATGGCTCCGCCCGCGCCATCAGGTGTTCCCCGCCCACGCGGGGATGAACCGAGCTCTGTCAGGTTCTTGAACATGGACCTGCTGTGTTCCCCGCCCACGCGGGGATGAACCGCTGTTTGAGTGCCCAACCGAAAATTAAAGTTGAGTGATTTCAGCCCTTTGCGATTCCCTTTGGATAGACGATTCGGAGGGGATCACGATGCCATGGACTGAAATCACTCGGCCGCAATATGACCGAAGAGGCTTGCGCCATGCAAGCGATTGCACGGATGAGGAATGGGCATTGATCGAACCGTTCCTACGGCGCACCTCGAAGGTTGGCCGTCCTTGCAAATGGCCGATGCGCGAGATTTTCAATGCCGTCCTCTACATGGCTGCCACGGGGTGTCAGTGGGCAATGCTGCCGAAGGACTTTCCGCCTTTCACCACCGTGCAATATCACTTCTATCGCTGGCGCGATGCTGGTGTGCTGGACCTGATCAACACGGCGCTGGTTGAGGCCAGCCGCCTGGTGAGTGGATCGGATGCGGCTCCCAGTGCCGCCATCATCGACAGTCAGAGCGTGAAAACCACTGAAAGTGGGGGCGTTTGTGGCTATGACGCTGGCAAGAAGGTGAAGGGACGCAAGCGCCATGTGATCACCGAGTCGAACGTGAAGTATCCTTATCACGTTGAGGATATAACAAATTTTCCATCATTCAAGCATTGGATTTTGCAAGGAAGCCCCTTTTGGGACCATTTTCTTGCAATTTGACCAGCCTGTTGCGTTGTGATTCTGTCCCCTCGCAGACGAGCGGGGAGGTGTATCATGAGCAAGCCGAAGGAGCCGGTGCAGACAGGCCAGCACGACCTGTTCCGGGCGCGACTGGATCAGATCATCGACATGAAGCATCCTCTGGTTGTGCTGGCGCAGTCGATTGACTGGGACTTCCTGGCGCGAGAGATCGGCGCGCTGTATCGGGACGGGCCGGGATATCCGCCGCTGTCGACGCGGCTGATGGCGGGGCTGCACATCATCAAGTAGATGGATGACCTGTCCGACGAGGAAGTGTACCGCCGTTTTGTGGAGAACCCCTGTTACCAATACTTCTGCGGCACAGCGTTCTTCCACCACGATTTGCCGCTTGATCGCACACCTGGTGTGCCAGCATGCAGCAGCGCCAGCGTTTTCTCTCGGGCTTTCCGTGGAACCGGGCAGGCATGATCCATGCCGCTGCCCATCCATGCCGCTGCCCGCGTCGGGCTGACCCGCTGGTGCCAGCGGCTGGGTGAGGAGAAAACGCCTGCAGGGCATCACCAAGGCAAAAGGAGGCCTCGATACCTGGCATGAACCTGCCGATGACACATCGGCTCGCAAGTTGCGATTCTATGCCAGAAGTTGTGGAGCCAGCTCGAAGATGATGAGCAGACCCAGCCCGGCAGTGATGAAGCCCACACCGTATTGCAGGGCGGCATGATAGCGCGTCATGCGCTTGCCGGCGGTATTGAGCGGCAGGGCGATGATGGCGGAAACCACGCCCATGCCGATGATGGAGCCGACACCGAAGACGAGGATATAGACCAGCCCCAGCCAGACGTTGGAGAGTGTCTGCAACGTCAGCAGCACCAATGCGGCGGTGCCGGCCATGCCGTGCACCATGCCCACCAGCAGCGCCCGTGGGGCCAGCAGGTTGCGCAAGGATTGCGCCAGCGAACGATGCTCGTGCTCGTGCGGGTCGGCATCATGCGGCAGCTTGCCGTCATGCGCATGGGCGTGGAAGTGGCGCACGCCATCGCCGTGCTCATGCACGTGGAAGTGCACGCCGCTGCGCCACATGCGCCTGATCACGTCCAGCCCCAGCAGCAGCAGCATGATGCCCACCACGAACTCCAGCCACGTCGCGAAGCGCTCCGGCACCACCGTATTGGCGAACAACACCACCGAGCCGAGCAGGAACAGCGTCAGCGTGTGCCCCACACCCCAGCTCACCCCCAGTTTCACCGTCTCGCGCCTGCTGTTGGCCTTCGTCGCCAGCGAGGCCACCGCTGCCAGATGGTCAGCCTCCACGGCATGCCGCATGCCAATGAAGAGTCCCGCCAGCAGCACCATCAGCGTTTCCATTGTCCTGTCCCTTCCCTGCCGTGCTTTCCGTTGTGGTTGTCATCCCGTATGGCCCACCCGGCCAGTCGACTCCCGGTTGTTGCAGCCACCTTGCTCAGCAGATGCGCGGCAACTGCTCGCCCACCAGCACGTCGATGATGCGCTCGCCGCCAAAGGCCGTGTGCAACACCACCGTGCCTGCCGGATCGGCACTCACCTCGCCGATGATGGCGGCGTCGCCCCCGGCTGGATGCGCCCGCATGGCGTTCAGCAGCCTGTCCGCGTCCTGCGCCGCCACCACGGCCACCAGCTTGCCCTCGTTGGCCAGATACAGCGGATCCAGCCCCAGGATCTCGCACATGCCGCGCACCTCTTCGCGCAACGGCAGCGCCTCCTCGCGCAGGCGCATGCAGGTGTTGCTGGCGCTGGCGAACTCGTTCAGCACCGTGGCAATGCCGCCACGGGTGGCATCGCGCATGCAGTGAATGTCCACGCCGGTCTCCAGCATCGCCTCCACCAGCCCGTTCAGCGGCTGGCAATCGCTCTCGATGACATGCTGCAACGCCAGCTCGCCACGGGCATCGACGATGGCGGCGCCATGATCGCCTATGAAGCCGTTGACGATGATGACATCCCCCGGCTGCGCCCGCTCGGCGCGAATGTCCACGCCGGCGGGAATGACGCCAATGCCGGCGGTGTTGATGAACAGCTTGTCCGCCGCGCCCTTGTGCACCACCTTGGTGTCGCCGGTAACGATGGCCACCCCGGCCTGCTGCGCCGTGGCCCGCATGCTCTCCACCACCTTTTGCAGCTCGTCAATGGGCAGCCCTTCTTCCATGATCATGCCGCAGGAGAGGAACAGTGGCCTTGCACCGCCCACCGCCAAGTCGTTCACCGTACCGCTCACCGCCAGCTTGCCGATGTCGCCGCCGGGAAAGAACAGCGGATCCACCACGTAGGAATCGGTGGTGAAGGCCAGCCGGTCGCCACGCTGCAGCAGCTCGGCCAGCTCCACCCGCGCCTGATCCTCCAGCGCTCCCAGCAGCGGATTGTCGAACCCGGCAACGAACACATCGCGAATGAGGTCCTGCATGGCCTTGCCGCCGCTGCCATGCGCCAGCGTGATGGTGCGCTTTGGCGGCTGCCGCACCAGCCCATCGCTGCCTGCTGCAACACCACCCGGAGATGCCGCCGCCGTGGCTGCCGATGCCGCCGCACCGCCGTTGCCATTATGCTCTGCGTGGTCTGCACTCATGCCGTGCCTTCCCCTGTTTCAGCCGCTGCCTGCTGCTGTTTCTCCTGCACCTGCCTGATGCCGCCGAAATTGTAGTAGGCAGCGCACGCCCCTTCAGAGGACACCATCAGCGCCCCCAATGGCGTCTGCGGCGTGCACTGGGTGCCGAACACCTTGCATTCCCACGGCTTGATCGCCCCCTTCAGCACCTCGCCACACTGGCACGAGCGCGGGTCGGCAATCTTCAGGTTGGGAATGGGGAACTTGCGCTCCGCGTCATGCTCGGCCCAGCCCTCGCGCATGCGCACGCCGGAATGGTCGATCGACCCCAGCCCGCGCCACTCGAAGAACTCGCGGATTTCGTAAACTTCCGCAATGGCCTTCAATGCCGCAGCATTGCCCTTCGGCGGCACCACGCGGGCATACTGGTTTTCCACTTCGCAGCGGCCTTCCGCCATCTGCTTCAGCAGCATCCAGATGGATTGCAGGATGTCCAGCGGCTCGAAGCCGGTAATGACGATGGGCCTGCCGTAATCCTCCGCCACGAAGCGGAACGGCTCCATGCCGATGACCATGCTCACGTGCCCCGGGGCGAGGAAGGCATCGATGTTCATGCCCGGCGAATCGAGAATGGCCTTGATTGTCGGTACCGTGGTGATGTGGTTGCAGAACAGCGAGAAGTTGCCAATGCCCTCGCGCCGTGCCTGCATCACGGTGAGCGCCGTGCTGGGCATGGTGGTCTCGAAGCCAAGGGCGAAGAACACCACTTCCCTGTCCGGGTTCTGCCGCGCCAGCGCCAGCGCGTCCATCGGCGAATAGACCATGCGCACGTCCGCCCCGTCGGCCTTCGCCTGCAGCAGCGACTTGCGCGAGCCGGGCACCCGCATGGCATCACCAAAGGTGGTGAAGATCACCTCCTGCCGCTCGGCCAGCGCCACGCAGTCGTCCACCCGGCCCATGGGCAGCACGCACACCGGGCAGCCCGGCCCATGCACCAGCTCGATGCCTTCGGGCAGCATGCCGGCAATGCCGTAGCGGAAGATGGTGTGCGTATGCCCGCCGCAGAACTCCATCAGGCGAATGGGGCCGCCGCGCTGCTTCAGCACCTGTTCGGCCAGCGCACCGATGCGCTCGATGAGCAGCTTTGCCTTCTGCGGGTCGCGGAACTCGTCAACGAACTTCATGATTGCGCCCTCCCGATGCGGCCGCGGCTGTCTGCCAGCAGCGTGTGTGTGAGATCCCACAGGATGTGATAACAGGCCACGTGCACCTCCTGCACGCGGTGGATGGAGTCGGTGTTCACCACCAGGCAATGATCGAGAATGCCGGAGCGCAACATCTCGCCGCCATCACCGCCGGCGAAGCCGATGCTGCGCACGCCCAGCTTGCGCGCCATGCGGAAGGCCTCCATCAGGTTGGCCGAATTGCCGCTGGTGGAGAACCCGGCCAATACATCACCGGGGCGCGCATGCGCTTCCAGCTGGCGGGCGAAGATGGCCGGCACGCCCACGTCATTGGCCACCGCCGTGCACATGGCCACGTCCATGGTCAGGTTCATCGCCGGCAGCGCCTCGCGCCCGGCGGTGATGGGGTGCTGGAACTCCACCGCCAGGTGCGCCGCATCGCAGCTGGAGCCACCATTGCCCATGGTGAACAGCCGCCCGCCATTGGCAAAGCTCTCGGCCAGGGTGCGGGCGCAGGCAATGAGCGCATCGGCATTGGCCTCGAAGAAGGCCTGCTTCACCTCCAGCGAATGCGCCGCCTTGCGCCGCACCGATTCGCGCAGTGCCTCGGCGGTGATCTCCTCTCCCCGCTGCTCTCCGTGCAGGAAGGGGTAGAGATCGCGCAGGGTATCATCGGTGTCGTTCATCTGCGGCTCCTTATCAACAGGGAAGGGCCTGCCGCTTCCATCCCCCTCTTTCGCGTCGGCATGCATCATCAGCGCTGCCCGGCAAGCTCCTGCGTTTCGCGCATGATGGCCAGCTCCTCCTGCACCTCGCCCAGCTCCTCCAGCAGCGCCAGCGTCTTGCGCGCCTCTTCCGGGTCGATGCGGCTCATGGCAAAGCCGACATGCACCAGCACCCACTCGCCAATGCAGGATTCGGGCGGATGCTCGTCATCGATGATGCAGGCGATGTTCACCTCGCGCCGTACGCCGGCCACGTCCACCAGCGCCATCGGCGTGGCCGGATCCCTGATTTCCACGATCTGACCAGGTATGCCCAGGCACATTGTTCTCTCTCCCATTCATCATCCGCCACCAGCATCCCATGCGGCGGCAGAGCGTTCACGTTCACCATCCATCATCCGGTGGCGGGCAGGCCGTCATGGATTGCCCTCGCCGCCGCAATGGCCGCCTGCCCCAGCGCCAGCCCGCCATCTCCGGGCGAAACCTGCCGCTGCATCAGCACCGTGAAGCCGTCATCCCGCAGCCGCCGCGACAGCAGCTCGCACAGCAGGCGATTCTGCATCACCCCGCCGGACAACGCCACCGTATCCGTTGATGCTTCGCACTCGGCACCCGAGCCGGAACATTGCCGCTCCAGCCCCTGCCGCAACGCCGCTGCCAGCGCCTCGGCCAGCGCCACGTGGAAGGCATGGGCAAGCGCGGCGCGGCTGACCTTCTGCTGCACCAGCGCGCTCAGCATGTCATCCAGCAGTGTGGCCGGATCAAGCTCCAGCAGGGCATCCGTATCACCAGATGCTGGCAACACGGCAAGGGAAAGTGTGATCCGCCCATGCTCCCGCGCCGGGCAGGACAGCGCCAGGTGCTCCAGCCGCATCGCCGCCTCGCCCTCGAAGTGCATGGTTTCCGGCGCCACGTCCAGCAGCTCCGCCACGGCATCGAACAGCCGCCCGGCAGAGGAAGCCAGCGGCGCATTCACGCCGCGCTGCATCATTGCCTGCAGGGTGGACAGGGGGCGCTCGCGCAGTCGCCGCAATGCCGGCACCCGCGCCGCGGCGGCGTCATCCTGCAGCCAGCGGGCAAGACGCTCGTCCATCAGCAGCCGCGCAGCCAGGTTGCGCCACGGCTGGCGCATGGCCTGCTCGCCACCGGGCAGATGCGCAGGCCTCAGCCGCGCCAGCCGCCGGAACCCGAGAAAATCGCCCAGCAGGATCTCGCAGCCCCAGCCGCTGCCATCTTCACCATGCCCGATGCCATCGAGGATGATGCCGGCAATTGCCTCGTGCCGCGGCCCCATGCCGTGCTCCGCCATCACCGATGCCAGGTGTGCATGATGATGCTGCACCTCCACCAGTGGCAGGCCGTCGCGCGCGGCCCATTGCCGCCCCAGCTCGCTGCTGCGGTAGGCCGGGTGCAGGTCGATGGCCAGCACGGCAGGCGCAAGGTCATAGAGATCGAGATAGCGCCGCAAGGCCTGCTCGTAGTCCTGCCAGGTGCGGGCCTCTTCCAGGTCGCCGATGTGATGCGACAACACCGCCGCGCCATCACGCAGCAGGCAGAAGGTGTTCTTCAGCTCCCCGCCCAGCGCCAGCAGCGGCGGTGCCTCTCGGAAGTCCTCGTGCAGGGCCACCGGCGCCGGTGCGTATCCGCGGCTGCGGCGCAGGAATACCGGTGCATCGTCGATGAAGCGGATCACCGAGTCATCCACCCGGCTGACGATCTCCCGGTCATGCAGCAGGAAGGCATCGGCGATGTCGGCCAGTTGTTCCAGCGCCTCGTCGTTGGCGATGCATTGCGGCTGCCCGGAGCGATTGGCGGAGGTGAACACCAATGGTGTGTCGAACGGCTCCAGCAACAGGTGATGCAGCGGACTCATCGGCAGCATGAAGCCCAGCGCGCCGATGCCCGGCGCAATGGCCTCCGGCAACGCTTCCGCGGCGGGGCGCTCCAGCAGCACGATGGGCGCGGCGGGCGAGCGCAACAGCTCCTCTTGCTGCGCCGACACCTGCCGATAACGGCGGATGACGTCCACATCACGGGCCATCAGCGCCAGCGGCTTGCCGGGCCGGTGCTTGCGCCGGCGCAGCTCGGCCACCACCTCGCCCCGCGTGGCATCGCACACCAGGTGAAAGCCGCCGACACCGCGAATGGCAAGGATGCTTCCTGCCCGCAGCAGGCGCACCGCCTCCTGCAATGCTGCATCGGCGCGCGCCAGCTCGCGCCCACTGGCATCCGTCAGCCACACCCGCGGGCCGCATTGCGGGCAGGCCACGGGCTGGGCATGAAAGCGCCTGTCCGCCGGGTTCTCGTATTCCGCCCGGCAGGCATCGCACATGGGGAAGACGCGCATGGAAGTATTGGCGCGGTCATAGGGCATGGCCTCGATGATGGTCAGCCGCGGGCCGCAATGGGTGCAGTTGGTGAAGGGATAACGGTAACGCCGCTGGGCGGGGTCGCGTATCTCCTGCAGGCAGGCCTCGCAGGTGGCGACATCGGGCGACACCTGCGTGCGCACCGCGCCATCGATGGAATGGATGATCTCGAAGGTGGCGGGCAGCTCTGCCGGCACCGTGTCGGCAATGGGTTCGCGCTCCACCTTCTCGATGCGCGCCAGCGGCGGCGGATTGTCGATGAGCGCCTGCACGAAGGCATCGAGCGCTGCCCGGTCGGCCCAGGCCTCGATGATGACACCTGCACCGTCATTGGCCACGTGGCCGCGCACATCATGCGCCCGCGCCAGTTGCCACACCGTCGGGCGAAAGCCCACCCCCTGCACGATGCCGCGCACGCGAATCCTTTCGGCAACGACAGCAGCATCGCCTCGCGCAGCAGCCACACCACCGGCACGGGCAAAAGCAGAGGCGGCTTGTTCATGCAGCGGTTTCATGCGGGCATCACGCACATCATTTCACATCATCACATCACGTTGCATCGGCTGCACGGAGCACATGTGCACGGTTCGGCAAGCGACCCTGGCTTGTGGCATGTTGGCACGCCAAATGTCCGCTTACTTTCCTTGCAACATGATAACTCCATTTTCATCTTGTGTCCTTTGTCTTTCCACCCTTCAGGGCATGCCATCATGTGATCGCGGCCATGCTGCCCGCAGCACCGGAACACCCCGCCCGCACCTTCTTCTCCTCAATGCACGGTGCACACCATGCAGGGGTCGAACGAACGGATGATGTGCTGCAGCATCGGTGTCGAGGCGGGCGCATCGGCATCCACATGCACACCAACCAGCGCCTGCTCCAGCGCGCCGGGCAGGCCGTTGCCGTCGCGTGGCGAGAAGTTCCAGGTGGTCGGCGCGATGATCTGATAGCGCGCCACCTTGCCATCGCGCACCACCAGCCAGTGCCCCAGGCTGCCGCGCGCCGCCTCCACCAGCCCCTCGCCCTGCGCCTGCGCCGGCATTTTTCCATGCGCGCAGAAGGGCTGCTCCGGCTCGATGGCGCGCACCCAGCGCTGCATGGCCGGAAGGATCAGCGCCACCTCCAGCAGGCGCATCACCACCCGCGCCAGCACGCTGCCGCGCCCGCCGTTGTGCCGCAGCAGGTCGAGCGCCAGAGGATGCCCCGCCACCACCTGCCGCGCCAGCGCCCCCACCTCCGCCACGCGCCCGCGCAGGCGTGGTGCCTTGCACCAGGTGTAGGCATCCGGCTTCTGTTCCATGTCGGCCAGCGGCGTGGTGTCGCCATGCAGCGGGTGCTGCGACGCATTCGCCTGCATCCAGGCAGCACTGGCATCTTCCATGATGGTGGAAGTATCCAGCTTCTCCCGCACACCTGCATCCACCACCCCGCGGCAGAACAGGAAGGCCGGCGGCACCGTTCCGGCATCACCGGCATCATCAGCGTTGGTGGAAACATCCGCATCCACCACACCGTCAGGCAGCGGCTGCGGATAGGCACCAAAGCTCATGAAGGCCGCCTGCGCGCCGCCAACGCCTGCCATGCCCAGCTCTTCCGCCACCAGCACGAAACGGGCGAAATCCGCCTGTTCATGCGCTCGCGCCCAGCGCAGCAATGCATCGAGACTGTCGATGCTGCCGACATTCTCCAGGCTGTCGGCAAACAGCACCTTCTCCAGGAACTCCCGGAACACGACAATGAGGCGCTCAAGCCGCATCAGCTCCGGCCGCTTCAGCGGGCGGGTGCTGCCACCGGGCTGAATGGCCAGGGTATGCGGCCACTTGCCCGCCAGCAGGCCGGTGATGTGCATCCACTGCGCCCGCACCGGCAGGAAGTCCGCCGCCGCACTGCCTGCCTGCGCCTTGAAACGCTCGCACATGGCTGCATGCCACGGCCTGCCGGCATAGGCCCCACGCGCAAGGTCGGGCATGAAGAACAGGTAGAAATGGCTCAGGTGATCGGCCACGTTCTCGCAGGCCAGCAGCAGGTTGGCCACGTGCCTCCCGTTGGCGCTCATCCGCAGCCCCATGGCGCTGCGCAGCGCCTCTGCCGCCGCCATCGACTGCGCCACCGAGCAGATGCCGCAGATGCGCGGCGTCAGCACCAGCGCATCCCGCGCATCGCGCCCCTTCAGCATCAGCTCGAAGCCGCGAAACAGCGGGGCCTTCACCCGAGCCTCGCGCACCACCCCTTCGGCGATGTCCAGCTGCACGGAAACATCGCCCTCCACCCGGTTGATGGGCCCTATCTCCAGGCGCCGCACACCCACGTTCATCAGCGCCCCCCTCCCTCGCTGCCGGCGCGCCGCCGCTGTGCCGCGCCAGGTGGCATTTCCACGCTTTCCGCCACGGCATTGCGCTTCAGCCGCTCCGGCGTTGCCGCCTTGGCCAGCGAAGCCAGCGCCACGAACCATGCCTTGGGCATGTCCGTGGGCAGCCCGACGGGAATGCCCGCCACCTTCGGCGTCTCCAGGAAGGCGTGGCGCGGCTCCTCGAACTCCGGCGCGGTGCAGTTGATGCAGGCATACCCGCCCTTCAGGCAGGAGCCGCCGCCGTTCCACGGGCGGATGTTGCAGTCTGCCCGTGCCTGCGTGCCCAGACAGCCGAGGTTTTCCATCATGCATCCCTGCTGGCCGAAGGCCTCGGCACTGGCCTTGAACTCGTAGTATTCGTTGCGCGGGCAGCCGTGATGCACCAGGTGATCCGTGTAGGCGCGCGGGCGCGCCAGCTCGTCCAGGTCGCGCTGCTGCGCCATTTCATCCGCCGCCAGCAATGCCAGTGCATCCAGCACCCAGTCCGGATGCACCGGGCAACCGGAAATGTTGACCACCGGCAATCCGCCACGGCCGCGGAAATCCGCTCCCAGCAGCCCGCCCGGCTGAGCACCGTCGTATTGCAATCCGCAGGCTTCCGCCACGTTGCCGCCAGCGGCTGTTACGCCACCGTAAGCCGCGCACGTGCCCACTGCCACCACGTGCCGCGCCAGTTGCGCCAGCTCCCGTATCAGCTCCATCATCGGGCGGCCATCGGGCAGCAGGTGAAAGCGCCCCGTCCCCTCCGGCCCCAGCATGACGGAGCCCTCGAGGCACAGGATGTCCAGCCGTTGTGCGCCACTGCGGATGCGCTCGATCAGCGCCATGAACTCATCGGCGCTTTCCTCGCTCAACGACGGATGCCACAGCAGCTCGATGCCGGCCAGCGCCAGCGCATCAAACAGGTGCGGCAGCTCGGCATTGAGCAGCGACATGCTGCAGCCCCCACAGCCGCCGGACTGCAACCACAGCAGCGTTGCACGGCCTTGTGTGCCGTTGCCGCTGCTCGCGGAATGATTCACCGGCGCGTTCATGCCCGCCTCCCGCTCGAGCGTTCATGGTGGTTGCCGTGGCGCGGCAGGGGCGCGGGCGCATCCCCGGCTGTTGCCGTTGTTTCCTGCCGCACCCGCGGAATGAAGAGGGTGAACTCCGCGCCGCCATCCGGGTGATTGCGCACCGTCAGATCCCCCAGGCATTGCTCGGTGGCCAGCCGATAGCTGATGTAAAGCCCCAGCCCCGTGCCCTTGCCCACCGGCTTGGTGGTGAAGAACGGGTCGAAGATGCGTGGCAGGTTGTCCTCGGCAATGCCGGGGCCGGTATCGCGCACCTGCACCATCACCATGTCGGCAGTGTTGGTGGTTTCTGCACCACCGTTGACAGCAGCACCACCATCATCATCGGCCTGTCCGGCCATCGCCACGCGCACGTGCAGCGCCGCCTCCCTGCCGGTGGCGGCCATGCGCGATGCATGGGCTTCCATGGCATCCACGGCATTCTGCACCAGGTTGATGACAATCTGATGGATGTGCCCTTCGCTGGCATAGACGGGCAGCTCGTCCGGCATGTCCAGGTGCACCCGCGGGCGGTGGCGCGCCGTCTTCACCACCCAGTGCACGGCGCTCTGCACCAGCGTGCACAGGTCGAACCAGTTCGCCCCTTCCTGCCGCGGCGTGGCGAAACGGCGCAGGCTCTGCACGATGGCACTGACCCGCTCCGCCCCCTCCAGCGACCCCTCGATGAGCGGATCCATGTCCTGCATGATGCGGTCGATCTTCAGTTCCTCCCGCAACTGCCGCAGGTGTGGCGGCAGCGGCTGCGCGTGCACGGCCTCGAGATATTCCCGCAATCGCCGCCCGTAGCGCTGCAGCACGTGCATGTTGCCGAACACGAAGGAGATGGGATTGTTCAGCTCGTGCGCCACGCCGGCCACCAGCCGCCCCAGCGAGGCCATCTTCTCCGTCTGCACCAGCTGCTGCTGGGCTGCCTTCAGTTGCTCGTGCGCTTCCTTCAGCTCCTGGTAGGCGCGGCGCAGCTCTCCCAGCGGGCGGCCGGTGATGACCATGCCGTTGATGCGCCCGCGATGATCCCTGAGCGGGCTGCAACTCACCGCCAGCGGCACCACTTCGCCATTACCTGAACGAACCTGCACCTCGCAGTCGGTAATGGGCTTGCGTCCGGCCTGCTCAAGCGCCTCGCGGAAGGACTTGCGGCAGCGCTCGTGAAACAGGGTGGAGATGTCCTGCTCCAGCAGCTCCTCGCGCTTGCGCCCCGCAAGCTGCAGCAGCGACTGGTTCACCTGCCGGATGCGCCCCTGGGCATCGGTAACCACCAGGATGTCCGACATCGCCGACAGCACGCTGTCTATGAAGCGCTTGGCCTCTTCAAGCGCCGCATTCTTCTCTTCCAGCGCCACCTGCTGCCGCACCAGGTCGGCATACATCTCGTCCATGCGGCGGATGACCTCGATCCACGCATCCTCGCTGAAGTCCGCCGCCATGCCTTGCTGCCGCAGCAGGGCATCCGCCAGCAACGCCGGATCCAGTGCCGGCGTGCCGCCATCTGGCGGCTCCGGGATCATCCCCGGCGTGGAAGTGGCATCATCCTGTCGGCGACTGTCGGTCATCCGCCGTCCTCATCCCATGCCTGCAATGCCGTGGCACCGTGCCCCGATGCCCGGCTGTGCATGTCAGCCAGCCATTTCAGCCGGCATTGAGCTCCTCATCACGTGCCACGGCGGCTGCCGCATCGCGCCCCGTCGAGGCAGGCGCGGAAACGCCCTTGCCATTGCTTCCACCGGCATCAGCACTGCTGCCGTTGCCGCTGCCATTGCCATTTCCATGCACCTGCCCGTTTCCATTGCGCACCGGTGGGGTGATGCCATAGCGCTCCAGCTTGCTGCGCAGCCCCACGCGCGAAAGCCCCAGCTCTTCCGCCGCCCGCGTGCGGTTCCAGCGGTGGCGGATGAGCGTCTCCTTCAGGATCATCGCCTCCAGCCGCTCCACGCGCTCCTTCAGCGTGCCGCTGCCCGCGGTCAGCAGCGCCATCTCCTCCTCGGCCTCCTGCGGCGCGGCGCGCAGCACATGGGGCGAAATCAGTTCCGCACCCAGCCATTCGTCCTCGGCCAGCACCAGCATGCGCTTGATCTCGTTCTGCAGCTCGCGCACGTTGCCGGGCCAGTGATAGGCCGCAAGGCAGCTCAGGGCCTCTTCGGTAAAGCCCTTCACCTCCTTGCCCAGCTGCGCCATTGCCTCCGCCAGCAGGCTGTTGGCCAGCGGCACGATGTCCTCGCGCCGTTCACGCAACGGTGGCATGTGGATGGTGAAGGTGGCAAGGCGATAGTAGAGATCCTCGCGGAAGCGCCCGGCCCGCACCTCCGCCTCCAGGTCGCGGTTGGTGGCGGCGATCACCCGCACATCCACCTTGCGTGAGCGATTGCTGCCCACCGGGCGGATCTCCCCCTCCTGCAGGAAGCGCAGCAGCTTCACCTGGAAGGCCGGGGAGATTTCCCCGATCTCGTCGAGGAAGATGGTGCCGCCATCGGCCTTCTCCAGCAGGCCGACATGGTCCTGCACCGCGCCGGTGAAGGCCCCGCGCTTGTGGCCGAACAGCTCCGATTCCAGCAGGTCGTCGGGGATGGCACCGCAGTTTTCCACCACGAACGGCCCCTCACGCCGCAGGCTGTTGTAATGCACCGCGCGGGCGCACAACTCCTTGCCGGTGCCCGACTCGCCAGTGATCAGCACGTTCACGTCATAGGGTGCCACGCGGCGGATCAGCTCGCAGGTGGCGTTCAGGCGGCTGTCCGGGCTGCGCACGATGAAATCCATGCCGGCATAGCGCGACTGCAGGATGCGGCGCTTCTCCTCCAGGTTACGCGACAGCGTGGCCGGTTTCATCTTCAGCTCGGTGGCCAGCACGGCATTCTGCCGCTGCAGGTGAAACAGCTCCACCGCGTTGCGCAGCTTCAGCAGCAGGTCATCCGGGTGCCACGGCTTGCTGATATACTGGTAGATGCCGGCCTCGTTCACCGCGTCGATGATGTCGCCCTCGTCGGCATAGCCGGAGATGATCATGCGGATGACCTCCGGCCATTCCTCCCGCACCTGCTTGAGGAACTCCACACCGGTCATGTCCGGCATGCGCTGGTCGCACAGGATGATCTGCACCCACTCGCGCTGCAGCAGCGCCCGCGCCTCCTCTACCGAAGTGGCAGTGAACACGTCGAACTCATCCTCCAGGATGCGCCGCAACGCCTCCACCGACCGCACTTCGTCATCAACCACGAGGATGGTGGGCCTGCTCTTGCCAGTCATGTCCGCTCCTCTTCCTATCTGCCCGAATGGCCGGGAACGTGGCACTGCCCGCCGCACCCCCCGCGCCTTCACCGCGCAGCCCTCGGCATGGGCGGGGACATTGCGCTCCGCTCACTCCGCGGCATCGCGCGCTGAGGCACCCTCCCCTTCCGCCGCTGCCGGTGCAGCGGCAGCAGGCTGCTGCCCCAGCAGGCGCAGCGTGCGCTGGGCGCGGATCCACGTCAGCCAGTCCTCCATGCCCTCGCCACTGCGGGCGGAAACGCGCAATACCTGCAGGTCGGGATTGATGCGCCGGGCGTATTCGATGCAACGCTCCTCGTCGAAGTCCACGTGCGGGGCGAGATCGACCTTGCTCAGCAGCATGAGGTCGGCGGAATGGAACATGTCGGGATACTTCAGCGGCTTGTCCTCGCCTTCCACCACCGACAGGATGACCACCCGCTGCGCCTCGCCGAGGTCGAAGGCCGCCGGGCAGACGAGGTTGCCGACGTTCTCGATGAACAGCACCGAGCCTTGCGGTGGCTTCAGCTCTTCCAGCGCATGGCCCACCATGTGCGCATCCAAGTGGCAGCCCTTGCCGGTGTTCACCTGGATGGCACGCACGCCGGTGGCGCGAATGCGCTCGGCATCGTTGCTGGTTTCCTGGTCTCCCTCGATGACCTGCATGGGAAATTCGTCCTTCAGCATCTCCAGCGTGCGCACCAGCAGTGTTGTCTTGCCGGCACCGGGAGAGGACACCAGGTTCAGCGCCAGCACCCCATGCTGGCGGAAGAAGGCACGGTTGGCCTGTGCATAGGCATTGTTCTTGCCCAGGATGTCCTGCTCGATGCGCACCATGCGCGCCTGATCCATGCCCGGCGCATGCGCCCGTGCCGGACCGGTGCCGTAGTGATGCACGTCCTCGCCATGCGCATGATCATGGTGATGATGATGATCATGGCCATGCGCATGGTCATGGTCATGATCGTGATGATGGTGATGATGCGCATGGTCGTGCTGATGACCCTTCGCATCCTTGCGCTTGCCGTCCGCACCCTCGATGCGCACTTCGCCTTCACCGCAGCCGCATACCGTGCACATTGTTCCTGCTCCTTCCGCTCTGTTGGCCGCTGCCTGCATGGCGGCCTTCTTCCGTCAATGCTGCCCGTTGCTCCCTTGCCGGTGCCGAGGGGCATGGCTGCATCCGTCGCCCTTCTTCGCTGCGGCCTGTCGGTTTCGGCCCGTCAGTCCACTTCCAGCTCGCGGATGCGCAGCTCCTCGCCCTCCACCACCTGCAACTGGTATCCTCCGCACTTCGGGCAGGGGTCGTAACGCTCCTCTATCTCCACCGTTTCGGCGCATTGCATGCACCACGCCCGCGCCGGCAGCTCGATGATCTCCAGCTTCGCGCCTTCCGCCAGCGTGCCGCGGCACACCACGTCGAAGCTGAACAGCATGGCCTCCTTCTCGACACCGGAGAAGGCTCCCACCTCCAGCCACACCGTGCGCACGCGGCTGAAGTTCTGCTGCGTGGCCTGCTCCTCCAGTATCTGCACGATGCCTTCGCACAACGACATCTCATGCATTGCCCCGGCCTGCCTCTCCTGCCAATTGCGCATCTTCAGGCGATGCATCCTGCAGCTCGATGCTGCATCCCACGCACGGATCCACCACCTGCATCAGCAATTGCGCCCGCTGCCGCAGCTTTGCCGCATCCGCTGCCTTCAACCCATGCAGCCAGCGCGCCGCCAGCCCGTCAGGATGGCAATGCCATTCCGTCGGTGCCAGCACGTGCCAGCGCTGCACCCTGCCCTCATCGTCCAGCATCAGCGCATGCACCAGCAGGCCGCGCGCCGTGTCCACCGCTGCAATCCCCATGCAGTCGGCAGCCTGAGCGCGCTCCCTCAGGACATCCTGTTGCGCACCCGCCGCCACACGCGCCGTATCGGCCGATGCCCGCACCTGCAACGTGCAGGCCTGCGGCAGATGCAGCGTGCCATCCTGCATGCCACTGGCGGCCATCGCCGCTGCCTCTTCCTGCTCTCCCGCCAGCAGCAGCGCCAACAGCGCCACGTCCAGCAGCCGCGCCAGCACCGCCGCCGCCACGCCGGCCTGCTGCTGCAGCGCCACGTGCTGCCGCCAGCGCTGCAGCACGCCGCTGACACGGCATTGCCCATCCAGCACCGGCCACGCACAGAAGTGCGCAGCCTGCTGTGCATCCCGCTGCAGTTGTGCCGCCACTGCGGGCAGATCGGCCATCGCCAGGGGCGGCAATGCCGGCATGGAAGGCAGTGCAATGTCCTGCACGTGGCGCAGCAGGCAGGCGGCGAAGGACGATGACTGCTCCTGCCAGCGCTGCAGGGCGGCGGCATCGCGCTGCAGAAAGGCCGATGCCTCCTCGCCCAGCAGCAGCGCCACCCGGCGCGGCATCTCCCCTGCCAGCCGTGCGCGCCCGGCTTCATCTGTCGGCAGGCTGGCAAGGCTGCGCAACAGTGGCATCGCCTCCTGCAGTTTCGGCTGCATGGCAGGTGCCGCCATCCCTTGCGCCTGCAACACCTGTGGCCAGCCCAGCAGCAGCTGCACCAGGTGCTCGCGCATCATCTCCAGCAGCAGCGGCGCATCCTGCCCGGCACGCAACGCACGCGGAGAGGCAGAAGTTGCAGCAGCGGCAGAGGCAGAAGCCACGGCGGCAGCACCCTGCCGGCTTGCGGCATCATCCGCGATCACCTGAGGCCCTGCATCGTGTCCCGCGGCCTGCGCCGCCATGCGAAAGGCCGCCACGTGCGCCTGCCCGCACAGCGAATAGAGCATCGGCAACAGGCGCAGTACATCCGCCACCGGCCGCCCCAGCACCAGCCGCCCCACCTGCTGCGGCCGCACGCTGCGCACCGCGGCCTGCGCCACCCGCACGCCACCGCCGTCGACAGGTGCGCACATCAGCCGCACCTGCACCTGCCCCTCGCGGGGAATGCCGGCATCCGCACCCGCCTGCTGGCGCGCTGAAGCCGCATGGCCACTGGCCGGCTGATATGCCATGCTGCCACTCATCCCTTGCCACGACCTCCCGCCGCCGGCTCTTCGCCACGCCCGCCCAGCAACCCGCGAAACAGATCGCGGCGCGAGACATCGCGCTGCAATGGCGGCTTCGCCGGCTTCTGCTGCGCTGCAACCGTGCTGCCCTCATCGGCGCTGTCGCCACCACCAACGTCATCGGCACCGGCATCGGGCTGCCGCGCTGCCTCGGCCTCGGCCCTGCGCCGCGCCTCCTCTTCCTCGCGGCGGCGGCGCTCCTCTTCCTCCTGGTGCTGCTGCCACTCTTCCGCTTCGCTGCGCTCCTCGCGCTGCTGCAACAGGGCATCCAGCGCCGCCTGCGCCGCGATGCGCGCCACTTCCTGCTCCTGGAACTCGAACACCGGCGAAAACAGCGAGCACGCCTGGTGCACCAGCCCATCCTCCCGCCCGACGATGAACTCCACCGCCCCCGCCGGAAACGGGTGGGTGATCTTCTCTCCGGTGCGCAGTTGCGACCAGTCGTCATCCATCCCCGGCAGCAGCACCAGGTTCATGAACCACGGGGTGATGAGCACGCCCAGCGCCCGCCCCTGAAAGGAGCAGAACCCCACGGCCTCCACCCGCAGGGCCTCGTTGCACACGGGAATATCGTGCATGCGCTCCGCATGCACCTTCTCGAACAGTGCCTGCAGGCGCTCCACCTGCTGCTGCTGCCACGGAGCCAGCGGCTGCACGGCGGCATCTTCACCCGCCGCGGCAGCAGCTGCCGGAGAAGCATCATCCGCTGCTTCCGCCTCCACCACCGCCTGCTCCACGCGCGGATGCGGCGCATCCGTTGCCACTGGCGCTTCTTCCCGTGTGCCGCGCGAAGGCATGTCAGCGATCCTCCGGCACCACCATGAACTGCTCCTTGTCGCCATCGCACTGCGGACAGCGCCAGTCATCAGGCAGCTTGCTGAAGGGCGTGCCGGGCGGGATCTGCCACACTTCATCCCCTTCGGCAGGGTCATAGACATACCAGCAGATCTTGCACTCCAGCTTGGCGTCGTCGCTGATGCGCGAATCATCGCCCATGTAGGAGCCTTCGAACGTCTTCATGGTGCCTTGCTCCCTTCTCCCTCGCATTTGCGCTCTTGCATTGACACACGCACAAGCCGCGTGGCGGCCTCATTCTCAGCTCGATGCATACAGATCGACGATTTCGCCAATGCGCTCGGCACTGTCCTCGATGTCTTCCGGCGCCGCCATGGCCACCTCCGGCACCGGCACCACCTCGATGGTGTTGAGGATGAGGGCATCCTGCGAGTTGAAATACTTGATCCACCACACCCACGGCACCTGCGTGGAGCCGATGCGGCAGTTGCCATACCCGCGCGAGAGAATGGTAACCGGCCCCACGCCCACCTGCTGCCCCAGGTAGATGAGGTCGGCGTCCGTTACCGGCAGCAGGGTGAGGTTGATGACATGCGCAGGCAAGTCGCCGGGGTCATCGGCATCGAGCCGCTTCATCACCTCTTCCATGATCTCCACCAGCAGCGCCGGCGCGCTCATCACGCCTTCGGGCAGGTTCTCGGTGCTGGTGTTGAGTTGCACGCGGGTCGGCTGCCAGTCGCGCACCAGCGCGGGGATGTCGGCCACCTCCAGCCACTCTTCCACCGTGCTGCCGTCGCGATCCACCCGCCGATGCTGCCAGATGCCGGTCAGCACGCCTTCCTGGATCAGCACCCGCCGGCGGCCTTCTCCCTTCTTGCGGCCCAGCAGGGCTTCCGGGTCGTAGTCGTCCTCCTCGTCCACGAAGATGCTGACCTCACCCTCGCCCAGCAATTGCGCCACCAGGTTGCGCTCCACCTCGCTCAGCCCGTCGAGGCTGATGCGCCGCGCCGGCTCGCCGCAGCGATATTCCGTCAGCGCCGTCTGCAGCTCCTGCAGCACCCGCTTGGCCTGCTCCAGGCTGGCGACCTCTTCCGGCTCCGGCAGCTCCGCCAGCGAAACCTCGTGGCGGAACATGCCGCGCGGCATCTGCATGAACTGGAAGTCCTCGCCTGCGCCGGGCTGGCTGCCGGGACCGATTGCACCGGGGGGCTTCAGCGGGCCATTGTCGAAGTCGGCCATGTTTCCTGCTCCTTGTCTGATCCGTTTTCCACGCTGGCGGGAATGATGCATGGCCTCGGCGTGATGACCGCAAGGCCGCCCGCCATGGCCGGGATGCATTCCCGCTCAGGCCTCCGCTGCCGGCAGCAGGGCGTTGAAACGCTCGAGATAGACATCCCAGTCCTGCATCTTGCTGATGGTTTCCACGTGCTCGCCATCACGGAAGACCACCAGCGACGGCCACTGATAGAACTCGTATTGCTTCTGCAGCGCTTCATCGGCACCGCGCGCCACCACCGCGGGCATCAACCGGCCACCGTAATGCTTCACCAGCTCCGGCAGCACCACGGCCACGTCCAGGATTTCCGGATAGCGCTTCGCATCACCGGTGCAGAACAGCACCGCCAGTGCCCCTTGCGCTGCCGCCTGCTGCACGAAGCCGGGGATGCCGTCCTCGTCCAGCAGCGGCCAGTGCAGCTCGTCCAGCAGCCGCTGCACCAGCGGCGGAAACTCCTGCTGCTGCGCCTTGCCGGCACCATTGCCGCCGGCGGGGGATGAGGTGATGGTGATATCGGGTTTCATGACGCCTGCTTCTCCCTGAAGTCCTTTTGCCTGACCTTGCCTGATGCCGAGGTTTTTTGCCGGGGGCGAACGCGGAACACCTTCAGCTCCACGCAGCCCTTCTCGGCAGAACCGGAGGCATCCTGTGCAATTCTCAGCTCTCCGTGCCCGTCCGCCTGTCGGCTTCTGCCACTTCTTCCCGCGAGTGCCGCTCCTGCTCCGTATCAGCCGCTGCATTGGCATTGGCGGGCTTGCCCACCTGCGCCGCCAGGTGCGGCGGCAACGGTGGTTCTCGGTCCACCAGGTCGGCAAACAGCGCATCGATGTCCGCCGCCTGCCCCTGCATCACCTGGTCAAGCGCCGCCAACGCCTTCAATGTTTCCTCGGCACGCTGCTCGTCCATCACCTCACGTGCCGTGTTGAGGAAGGCAAGCACCCAGGTGCCGGGCGGCTGCGGCCCAACCAGCGACATGTCTATCTGCCGCACTTCATCACCGTGCCGGCAGAATGCCACCAGCCCTTCGCACCTTTCCACCTGCATGGGAATGCCGATGCACATGAACTTCACTCTCCCCACCTGACCGGCACCATTGCCATCATCATGCCCGCGGCATGGCGCAACGGCCTCAATCCGCCTTCACCATCTCGCTCAACGCCGGCAGGCCACGCACCCTGCCGCGCCATACCTCCAACGTCATTCCTCGCGCTGGCCGTCCAGCCGCACCTTCAGCCGCCGCGCATCGTCGTCCAGCAGGTATTTCGGATCAAAGCGGATGGACGGATCCTGCAGAATGCGCGGATCTCCCAGCCTCGGCGCTTCCTCTGGCGCCGGGCGGCCCTGTTCATAGGTCTCGAAGCGCACGCCCGCAGGCATGATGTCTTCTTCTTGCGGTGCCTGCAGGCGCACCCGCGCCTGCACGCCATGCTGCGCCAGCCATTCCAGCGCCACTTCCACCGCCGGCTCCAGCTGCCGGCGCACCGGCTCCGTCAGGCTGCCGCCATAGTCTTCCAGCTCCAGCGGCTGCACCCCCACCAGCAGAAGCTCCCGCGGCCCGCTGCCACGCAGCTGCGCCAGCATCAGCACTTCCTGAAAGCCCGTCTGGTGCAGGCTCATCTTCTTTGCCCCCAGGAAGGCCGGCACATCATCACCCTCGACGATCTTCAGCGTGCCGGGCTCAAGGCCGTAATCCACCGCATCAAAGACCACGAGGATGTCGGCTTCCTCCACGAACGAGAGCAGGTTCAGCCCCTGCGTGCCGCCATCGACGATCTGCACGTTGTCATCGAACACGTACTTGCGGTGCAGAAGCTCCACCGCCCGCACGCCAAAACCTTCATCGGCCCACAGGATGTTTCCAATACCCATCAGGCACACGCGCGGGGCTTCATCCATGCCGTCAGCCTGCAAAGAAGCTTTCGGGGCCTTGTCATGCCCACCGTTCATTTCGCCTCCCCTTCGATCCCTGCTCCAGCCCGGCAGCCCTCCACCACCTGACAAAGGCCGCCCCACCCAAGGGGCGAGAAAACTGCCGCACCCTGTTGCTGCCACTTATGGAAGATACACAACCACATTTTGGCAATCATCTTTCCATCGTGCGGGAGATGCCACACGTCCCACGCCGATGCAACCACATTCATCCTTCCTGACACACAATCCAGTGGAAACAAACTTTTCAGAACAGACGATATTGGCAAACCAGATCTTCCGTTGTGGTTGCCAGCCACCGAAGGGATAGAAACTTTCCGTTTTGCCGGTACGAATGAACATTAACGTTTCAGAAAACTTTGTGGCTGGAATGTGTGGCAGATATGCTAACAATTGAAATATATGCATTTTGCATATTCTGGCATGAAACATGCTTTCTTGTTGGCGAGCGCTGCGCGGCCGCTGTTCGGCCAAGCAGCGATCTCGGTGGTTTGCCCTCTGGCGGCATGTCGGCTTGCAGGCCGGAGGGCGCGTTGGAGCCTCGAGGAAAGAGGGGCCGGAAGCCTCTCGAGGCATCTGCATGGTGCAGGTGTCAGGCGGGCTTCCAGAAGGAGGAGACAGCAAATGGAAACCTTCTATGAAGTCATGCGGCGGCAGGGCATCTCCCGCCGCAGCTTCCTGAAGTTCTGCAGCCTCACGGCTGCGGCGATGGGGCTGGGGCCGCAGTTCGCCGGCAAGATCGCCCACGCCATGGAGAACAAGCCGCGCATTCCGGTGCTGTGGCTGCATGGCCTGGAGTGCACCTGCTGCACCGAGTCGTTCATCCGCTCGGCGCATCCGCTGGCCAAGGACGTCATCCTGTCCATGATCTCGCTGGACTATGACGACACCATCATGGCCGCCGCCGGTCATCAGGCCGAAGCGGCGCTGGAAGAGGTCATCGAGAAATACAAGGGCAATTACATCGTCGCCGTGGAAGGCAACCCTCCACTCAATGAAGATGGCATGTTCTGCATCGTGGGCGGCAAGCCCTTTGTGGATCAGTTGCGGCACGCGACCGAGCATTGCAAGGCCATCATCTCGTGGGGTTCCTGCGCTTCCTACGGCTGCGTGCAGGCAGCCAAGCCGAACCCGACGCAGGCCACGCCGGTGCACAAGGTGATTTCCGGCAAGCCCATCATCAAGGTGCCGGGCTGCCCGCCCATCGCCGAGGTGATGACCGCCGTGATCACCTACATGCTCACCTTCGACAAGCTGCCGGAGCTTGACCGCACCGGTCGCCCGAAGATGTTCTACAGTCAGCGCATCCACGACAAGTGCTACCGCCGGCCGCACTTCGATGCCGGCCAGTTCGTCGAGTCGTTCGACGACGAGGGGGCGCGCAAGGGCTACTGCCTCTACAAGGTGGGCTGCAAGGGGCCGACCACCTACAACGCCTGTTCCACCATCCGCTGGAACGAGGGAACCTCCTTCCCCATCCAGGCCGGCCACGGCTGCTTCGGCTGCTCCGAGGACGGCTTCTGGGACAAGGGCTCGTGGTATGCCCGCCTCACCGACATCAAGGCCTTTGGCGTGGAAACCAATGCCGATGCCGTTGGCACTGCCGCGGCGGCGGCCGTGGGCACGGCCGTGGCGGCGCATGCTGCCGCTTCCGTCGTCAAGCGTCTGGCCAGCAAGGGAGAATAACGAATGGCTATCATCAATACGCCGAACGGCTACACGCTGGACAATTCCGGTCGCCGTGTGGTCGTCGACCCGGTTACCCGCATCGAGGGACACATGCGTTGCGAGGTCAACGTTGACGAGAACAACGTCATCCGCAACGCCGTTTCCTCCGGCACCATGTGGCGCGGCCTGGAGGTGATCCTGAAAGGGCGCGACCCGCGCGATGCCTGGGCCTTCGTGGAGCGCATCTGCGGCGTGTGCACGGGCTGCCACGCGCTCGCCTCGGTGCGCGCAGTGGAGGATGCCCTGGGCATCGAGATCCCCAAGAACGCCCACTACATCCGCGAGATGATGGCGAAGACGCTGCAGGTGCACGACCACGTGGTGCATTTCTATCACCTGCACGCGCTGGACTGGGTGAACCCGGTGAACGCCCTGAAGGCGGATCCGAAGGCCACCTCCGAGCTGCAGCAGACGGTCTCGCCGGCACATCCGCTGTCCAGCCCGGGCTACTTCCGCGACATCCAGACGCGGCTGAAGAAGTTCATCGAGTCCGGCCAGCTGGGCCCGTTCAAGAACGGCTACTGGGACAACCCGGCCTACAAGCTGCCGCCTGAGGCCGACCTGATGGCCGTGGCCCACTACCTGGAGGCGCTGGACCTGCAGAAAGAATTCGTGAAGCTCCACACCATCTTCGGCGGCAAGAACCCGCACCCGAACTACCTGGTGGGTGGCGTGCCCTGCGCCATTAACATGGATGGCGAGCTGGCCGCCGGTGCGCCGCTGAACATGGAGCGCCTGAACTTCGTGCTGGCCCGCATCCAGGAGATGGTGGACTTCAACAACAATGTCTACGTCCCGGATGTCATTGCCATCGCCAGCTTCTACAAGGACTGGCTCTATGGCGGCGGCCTGGGTGCCTACAGCGTCATGGACTATGGTGCCTATTCAAAGATCCCCGGCGATCCTGCAACCAACCAGCTGCCGGGTGGTGTCATCCTCAACGGCAACTGGGACGAGATCCACGAGGTGGATCCGCGCGATCCGGAGCACGTGCAGGAGTTCGTGGCACACTCTTGGTACACCTATCCGGACGAGGCAAAAGGCCTGCATCCGTGGGATGGCGTAACCGAGCCGAAATACGACATCGGCAACGCCAAGGGCACGCGCACCAACATCGAAGAGCTGGACGAGGCGGCCAAGTATTCGTGGATCAAGTCGCCGCGCTGGAAGGGGCATGCCGTGGAGGTCGGCCCGCTGTCGCGCTACACGCTGGCCTACGCCCATGCCCTGAAGGGCAACAAGTATGCCCAGCGGCCGAAGGAGCAGATCGAGGAGAGCCTGGCCCGCTTCAACCAGCTGGCCGGCACCGACCTGACGCCGCAGCAGGCGCTGCGCTCCACCATTGGCCGCACCTTGGCCCGTGCGCTGGAGTCGCAATACTGCGCCGAGATGATGGTGGACGACTGGAACGACCTCGTCGCCAACATCAAGGCCGGCGACACCGCCACCGCCAACATGGAGAAGTGGGACCCCTCCACCTGGCCGAAGGAGGCCAAGGGCGTTGGCCTGGTGGCGGCACCGCGTGGTGCGCTTGGCCACTGGATCAAGATCAAGGACGGGCGCATCGAGAACTACCAGTGCGTGGTGCCCACCACCTGGAACGGCTCGCCGCGTGATCCGGCCGGCAACATCGGCGCGTTCGAGGCCTCTCTCATGAACACGCCCATGGAGCGGCCCGACGAGCCGGTGGAGATCCTGCGCACCCTGCACAGCTTCGATCCGTGCCTGGCCTGCTCCACGCACGTGATGAGCGAGGACGGCGAGGAGCTGACCAGCGTCAAGGTGCGCTGAGCCGCCAATCTCTCCCGTGCGCCGCACCTCGACGCGGCGCACGGGAACGGATCAACGTTTCAGGACAAGGAGGCATCCCATGAGCAGTGAAACCGGGGACGCCAGAGACCTGCGCATGCACTCCGAACCGGCGGTGTATGTCTACGAAGCACCGGTGCGCATCTGGCACTGGGTGAATGCGCTGGCCATCACCGTGCTGGCCATCACCGGCTACTTCATCGGCCAGCCGCCGCCATCGGTGCCGGGCGAGGCAACCTTCAACTTCCTTTTCGGCTACATCCGCTTCGCCCACTTCGCGGCGGGATACGTGCTGGCCATCTTCTTCCTGCTGCGCATCTACTGGGCCTTTGTCGGCAACAGGCACGCGCGCGAGCTGTTCCTGCCACCGATCTTCAAGGCCGAATTCTGGGACGGCGTGATACACGAGCTGAAGTGGTATCTGTTCATTGCCAAGGAACCGCGCAAGCACGTGGGCCACAACCCGTTGGCCATGCTGGCCATGCACATCATGTTCGTGTGGGGAACGATCTTCATGATCATCACCGGCTTTGCCCTGTATGGCGAAGGCACGGGCATGGGCACCTGGCAGTATGACTACTTCTCCTCCTGGGTGCTGCCACTGTTCGGCCAGAGCATGGACGTGCACACGTGGCATCGCGTCGGCATGTGGTGGCTGGTCATCTTTGCAATGATTCACATCTATGCCGCCATTCGCGAGGACATTATGTCCCGCCAGTCCCTCATCAGCAGCATGATCAGCGGCTGGCGCACGTTCCGCGACCCGAACCGCAAGCCGGGAGACGAGATCTGATCCCTCTTCCTTCCCTCTCGACCCTCCCGAAGGGGCCGCTCCGGCGGCCCCTTTTTCATTCGGCAGTGGCTGTGCGTCGAACATGAAAGAAAAGCTGGCAGCTCACGCAAGGGAACGGCCACTCATCCATGTGCACCAAGCCACGCCAACAGGCAGGAAAGCCGAAAACAGCAAGGATGCGGCAAAGGTCAGGCCAGCTCCATTTCCTTGACGGCAAGTTCGTCTCCACCCTGCCATTGCAGGCGGCCACCACAGCGGCTGCATTGCCAGCGTATTTCATGCAGCATCTCTTCCTCCCCGCAGGCACTGCAGCAGGCGCGCACCGGCAGTTCGACGATCTCCAGCACCGCCCCTTCCAGCACCGTGCCCCTGGCCACCATGTCGAAGCAGAAGCGCAGGGCATCGGGCATGACGCCCGAAAGCAGCCCCACCTCCAGCCGCAACCGCCGCACCGGCCGGCCGGCGGCATGTTCCTGCACGATGTCCACCACATTGCGCATGATGCTCATTTCATGCATGCGCCTTGCTCCTCATGCCCGGACAATCTGGCCTCTGCCCTCCCCGGCCTCTTGTACCCGCAGCCTTCTTGCGCCATCACCCCACCAGCAGCAGATAATCGACAACATCGCGCAACAGCTCCCGCGCTGCCCGGCTGCTGCATATGGGCGGCCCGCCCGTGGCGGCATGCGCAGGCAGCAATGCCACCGGTCCCTGCATGCGGCGCATCAGCAGCACATGCAACACATGCCCCGGCAGCATGCAGTGCACCATACCGGGGCACAGGACATCTCCCGCTTCTGCCGGCAGCTCGGGAAGCGAAGAGGCAGCCTGCTGCTGCCCTCTGCGCCGCAGCATCACCACTGGCGCGGATGCTGCCTGCAACAGCGCCTCTTCCGCTGCCGATACCCGGCAATATCGGCGCACGATGCCGATATCACGCATCATCAACCACGGCCGCCAGGCGAATCTGGCCCCTGTGGCAGCACCAGCTTGCGCCAAGACCCCACGCAAGCGCATCAAGGCTTGCGCATTGCCGGCATCACACGCCAGAAAAAATCCGCCTGTGCCAGGCAGTGCCAGCAGATGGCCATGCTGCAGCACCGTGCAGACCGCATCCACGTCATCCAGCATGGAATGCATCTCCGCCGTGTAAGCGCGCCCATCCGCACGTTCCAGCCAGGCACGCGGCCCACAGGCATGGCAGCATGCCAACGGGGCCTGATACCGGCGGCTGTCGGCATCGCTTCGTTCTGCCGCGCAGGCGGCACACTCCGTGTGTGCATCGGTCGCAGCATGCGCTGCGGTTTCGGTCACTGCATCATCACCAGCCGCAGCACTTGCCTGCGCCTGCCCTGCCGACAGAAGTGAGAAACGCGGCTGGCACTGATTGCAGTCTGCAAACGGATAACGATACCGCCGTTCATGTGGGTCAATGACTTCCTGCCGGCAGGCGGGGCAGCTGGCCCGTTGCAATACCGCCCAGGCAATGCTTTCCGTAACGGGTTGGGATGGCGCTGCCTCTGGCGCATCCGCCTTGCCTGCCTGCAGTGCCTGCTGACCGCGCACGGCCATGGTGCCGTCTGCAGGCTGAGGAACTGCATGATGCCACCGTGGCCTTTTCATGCAGCCAACCTCCACAGCAGCACGCGATTGTTGCCGGAATCGGCCACGGCCACCACATCCCCACTTGCCGCCAGCCCATAGGGCCAGCACAGGCTGTCGCGCTGCGGCAGTTGCCAGCGGTTGTCGCCCTTGCTGGTAAAGTCCGGCTGCCCGGCCAGCGCCTGCGCAGCGGCATCGTTGCGCAATGGCGGTTTCCACCCCAGCAGGCGCGAGTTGGCCGTATCTGCCACCAACAGCCAGTCATGCGTGCTGGCCAGCCCGTAAGGCATGTTCAGCGAGCGCGCCGTAGGCAGATAGGCTCCGCGGTTGTGCTCCAGGCTGCCGAAATCTGCCTGCCCCAAAACCAGCTCGGCGGGTGCACCATCCTGCTGCGGCCAGCCGCGCCAGCCAAGAATACGGTTGTTGCCGGCATCGGCCACCAGCAGATGCCCGTCGTGCCAGGCAATGGCATGTGGCCAGCGCACGCCACCGGCACCATCATGCAGGCTGGTGCCGACATCATGCCGGCTGCACATGTCAGCCTGTCCCAGCACCAGGTCGGCCGCCGTGCCATTGCGCTGCGGCAGGCTCTCCCACACCAGCAGGCGGCGATTTCCAGTGTCGGCCACCACCAGCCGCCCGTCAACGAGAGCGACGCCGTAACACCAGTTCAGCGTATCCGCACCGGGGCGCTCCCGCCCACGGTTGGGCAGGTGAGACTGCATGTCCGCCTGCCCCAGCACCACATCTGCCGGCTGGTTGTCCCGGGTAGGCCATGCATGCCATATCAGCACCCGGTGATTCCATGCATCGGCCACCACCAGTGCTTGCCCGTCCGTGGCCACGCCCGTGGGAACGTTCACGCTGGCCGCATGCGGCACATCGCCACCATTGCGCCCACCTTCGCTGAAGGCATCCCGCTGGCCGATGCACAGATCGCACGGTGCATCATCAGCATCGGGCCGCTGCTTCCACAACAGCAGCCGGTGGTGCCCGGTATCGCAAACACATAACGGCCCTTCCGGCGCTGCCAGGCAGACACCACGCGGGCCAAACAGGGTGTCGGGTGCAGGACGCAGTGGTGTTGGCGGCATGCTGGCGGCATGCCTGCCACCCAGCACCAGAAATGGCCCGGCAGCCTCCAGCAACGGTTGCGCCGGCGGCCCTTCCCGCGCGTCCAGAGGCACGCCTGTGCCGGCATGCAGCCGCACCCGCTGCGTGATGCCCATGTTCAACCGTGCATCGGCACCCATGCTGCCTGCACCTGCAGGCGTCATGATGTCATCGTCAGGAGGCATCAGGCAACACCTCCACCTGATCACCCACCACCCGCACCGCATGCGCCTGCAACTGCACCTCCGGTACCGTCAGGCATTCACCGGTGCGAAGGTCATAGCGGAATCCATGATGCGGACAGGTGAGGATGCCATCTTCCACCAGGCCGCCATCCATCGGCATGGCCAGGTGGGCGCAGGCATTGCTGAAGCAGCTCACCGCCGTGCCGTTGCGGCTGAGAATGAGCGAATGGCCGCCAACCTCCAGCACGCGCATTCCCCCGTCGGGGATTTCGTTCAGCCGGCAGGCCGGCAGCCATTCACCTTGCGTCTGCAGCGCAAAGGGCGAGACGAAACGCACACCTCCATCTTGCGCATCATCAGCTTCCGCCAGCCCGGAGACGCACTCGACGCGGGTGATCTCCGGGCAGGCCTCGCGAATGGCCTTTTCCACCCCGGCAGTGAGCGTGAGGCCCGAAGCCGGGCAGCCATCACACGCGCCCAGCAGCCGCAGCTTCACCGTGTCTGGCGGTTCCACCGCCAGCAGCTCCACATCACCACCATGCGCCGCCAGCATGGGGCGCACGCGCTCAAGCGCCTGCTCCACGCGCTCCTGCAGCGATGCACGCACCAGGCCGAAGTGCCGCAACACCGCATAAACAAGCGGATCAGCCAGCGCCGCGCGCAACCGCGGCATGGCCGCCGGTTCCTGCTTTACCTCGGCAATGATATGGCGCAACGCTTCCCGATGCAGGGTCTCCAGCGTCTTGCGCAAGGCCAGCAGCACGCTGCGCTGGCTGTCATCCCAGCCTTCGACGATCTCTTCCAGCCGTTGCAGGTCCTTCAGCAAGACATCGAGGTCCGGTGTGGCATCCGCCGCAGGGGATGTTGCAGCCCTGGCTTGCCTGGCAGGGC
>Ga0256839_1001204_pt1 | contig 32000 bp, 29 predicted proteins | sample 354166metaG_FD_185968 | JGI IMG/M metagenome (GOLD analysis project Ga0256839, IMG submission 185968) | Hydrothermal vent microbial communities from Mid Atlantic Ridge, Atlantic Ocean - 354-166 | ecosystem: Environmental > Aquatic > Marine > Hydrothermal vents | place: Atlantic Ocean: Mid... | reverse complement strand
CTAGGAGCCTGTCTGAGAATAGAAATCATGGTGAGGGGATGCTGGTTTGAGTTAGATTTTTTCATTATTTGAGGCGAATATTGGACATATTTAACGAAAATAATGGAAGAATCTGGCCAAATCCAGCTTTTCCTCACTGTGGTTTCTATTCTCGGACAGGCTCCTGGCAGAAGCGCCCTACCCAGCAGCCGTTGATATGTTTAACCTGTTCAGCAACAAAACCGTACTTGATGAGGATACAACCCAATGGCTGTTTGACAGCTACGACTGGGCACTCAACAACTTTGGCAGCGATTTTTTCCATGAAGAGACGCTTCTGGTCACGCCCACTGAGGCGCATTTCCCCAGTCAGGTTAATAGCCGTGAATCAATGGCCAGCAGCATCTTCCAACAGTTGGTTCACTATGCCGGTATGCAGAACTGGCCACTGGCACTTATTGAACTGACCGCAGACTACGAACCCCTCTACCCCACAAATATCACCTTTAACAGTGTCCCCCGCGGACTCACCAGCACAATCACGCTTGAGGACGAAGCTCAGGCATTCCATATTACCTACAGCCCCGATCTCACTCGCGACCCCGGCGTTCTAACAGCTGTTATTGCCCGCCAGCTCGCCAGCCACTTGATCCACACAGCCCGCACGCCAGGCCCTGGCGGCGAAGAGCTGCATGGCCATCTTGTAGACCTGCTGGCTATATTCATGGGGTTTGGCCTGTTTCTGACCAACAGCGCCGTCATCATCCAGCGCGGCTGCTCCGGCTGTGGCAAATCAGTACAGGCAACAGGCTCACTCTCTGAGGATCAGATGACCTATGCCCTAGCCATCTTTTGCTGCCTGAAGAAGATACCCGGTAAAACAGCCCAGCCTCACCTGAAAAGCGCCCTGCGCCCACTGTTTAAAAAGGCCGTCAAAGAGGCTGGCGGCAACAACAGCAAAATTGAACCACTTAGCCAAATCACCCACTCCATTAAATCAACATAAAATGCGGTATAACATGCGAAAACATCTCTTATTGGTCATTGTCATTTTTCTCACTGCCTGCGGCTTTTCCCCAGACAAGGCGGAGGTCAGAACACTCATCAACCAGGCTTTGAACATTGACTGCCCCAGTGAGTTCACCATCTTGAAAAGCTATAACGCCAGAGCCATGGATGATTACCTGGAGGCGGTTGTTATCGAGTTTTCAAAAGAGGGCTTTGCCTCCTTCAAGGATCAGATTGACCTGAACCAATGGACAAAAAACGACAGTGAGTACAGTTATTCAACAAAACTGAGCGGCCGCTATAGCGCCACTCTCACGCTCAATACCGATAATCAGAAACTGCGTTACGAACGGCTGCATAAATAGCCGACCCTGGAACCTAGATTAATCGGGTCTATGCCATATCGAGTGGTTATAATGAATAGACACAGACGCCTATATGGATATAGGTGCTAGAGCACCAGAAGTAGGCGCTTTAGGCGATGCAGGAGCAATTGCCGAGACCGCGGAGGCCAACAGAGCATGAAAGAGTGTAGTAAGGAGCTGTCAGAACCTGTGATAGGCTGTGCTATTGAGGTGCATCATGCGTTGGGTGCTGTATTGTTAGAAAACACCTATGAGAAATGTTTGGCTTATGAACTAAGCATGAAGGATATACCTTTTAATTGTTCAAGCGCCAATTCCGATACAGTACAAGAATATTAAGCTTGAATGTGGCTACAGGCTTGATTTTCTGGTGGATGAATGTCTAATTCTAGAACTTAAATCAGTTGAAACCTAAATCCCGCAAGTGATCGTGCTTGCTGGATTTAGGTATTAAATGTTACAAACGATAGCCCTGTGTTATCAGTGGTCTCCGTGTCTATGAAAAACGGCTGTATTCCCCACTCAATATGGCATAGACCCAGAATATTTTAGCCCCCTATTGCTCTGACACAAATTGTCAGAAGAACTGCCGGGAACAGCCCAAGAGCAAGCATCAAAACCCCATTCACTGAGAGCACGATACGAGCATCGAGGTTGCCTACCACGGGCAATGTGTTATCCGCTTTATCAAAATACATAAGCTTTATGATACGGATATAGTAGAAAGCACCGATGATGGAGAAGAAGACGCCCACCAGCGCAAGCCATGTCAGCTCAACACCCACCACCGCATCCAAAACAAAGAGCTTTGCCCAAAAACCGACGGTAGGAGGAACCCCGGCCATGGAGAACATAAACAACATCATCATTGCTGCAAACCATGGGCTACGCTCGTGGAGTCCTTTGTAATCATCCAAATTTTCAGCCTCAAATCCTTTTCTGCTGAGCAAGATGATAATTCCAAATGCACCCAGTGAGGTGACTGCATAGATAATGGTGTAAAACATTGAAGCAGAATACCCCTCTGGGGTTCCAGCCAGAATACCCATCATTATAAAACCAACGTGAGCAATGGTTGAGTAGGCGAGCATTCGCTTGATATTGGTCTGGGCAATTGCAATGACATTGCCCAGCACCATTGAGAGGATCGCCAGGATTATCAGCATCTGCTGCCAGTCCGAGTGGAGAGGCATCATGCCATCTACCAGCAGCCTCATAGCCAATGCAAAAGCCGCAATTTTTGGCGCACTGCTCAAAAACTGAGCCACAGGCGTTGGAGCACCGTGATACACATCGGGTATCCACATGTGAAAAGGAACAGCGCCCAGCTTAAATGCCAAGCCGATAACAACAAACACCAGGCCAAAAACAAGGACTATATCTTCCATTCCGGCTTCAGTCAGCGCTGTGGTAACCGTTGTGAAATTCAGTGCGCCCGTTGCGCCATAAATCATTGAAATCCCGTAAAGCAGCATGCCGGATGCAATGGCGCCCAGAACGAAATATTTCATAGCAGCTTCTGAGCCGGCTTTTGAATCCCGATCAAAAGCAACAAGCGCATAAAGTGATAAGGATAATAGCTCAAGGCCAAGGTAGGCAGTAAGAAAGCTCTGTGCCGAGACCATTACCATCATACCCAAAACGGCAAACAGCCCCAAGACATAGTATTCGCCTTTAAACAGGCCGTGCTCAACGAGATACTCTTTGGAATAAAGGAAGGCACCTATTGTGACAATGTAGATGGAGACCTTAAGCACATCACTCATCCCGTCCCGGATATAGCTCCCATCAAATACAATCTGCGCTTCTGTCTGCCCAACACTCAGGGTAATAAATATGGCAAAGATCAGGCCGACCTGGGTAAGCGCATAGGTGAAGATGCGTTGTTCATCGTCTAGGAAAAGATCAATCACGAGAACGAGGCAGGCTAAACCGAGAACATAGAGCTCTGGAGCAACCGGTATCAGATTGGACGCTTCAAATTGCATTGATAAATTCCGAAATCAGTATGTTGTCTAACTGGATCAAAGCTTTGAGACTTTGATATGTTCAAGCAAACTCACAACCGAGGCATCCATAACCTCAATCAACGGCGCCGGCCAAAGCCCTAACACCAATACCGCAACAGCCAAAGAACCTAGAACAATAAACTCGCGCCTATTGATATCTTGCAAAGAGTGCACTCTATCGTTGACCACATTGCCAAATATAACGCGTTTCACCATCCATAATGTGTAGGCAGCGCCTACGATCAGGGTTGTTGCAGCAAGAAATGCAAACCAGAAATTCGCCCTGAAACTGGCAAGGATGACCATAAACTCGCCAACAAAACCAGAGGTGCCTGGCAGACCGGCATTGGCCATTGCAAAGAATACCATGAAGCCACCAAATACCGGCATTGTGTGGATTACGCCACCATAGTCTGAAATTTTCCGGCTATGCATGCGGTCATATAAAACACCTACACAGAGAAACATTGCGGCAGAGATGAACCCGTGGGAGATCATCTGTACCATACCACCTTCAATGCCCAGAATGGCTCCGCCTGAAGCGTCCGGATTAGCTGCAATCTGGAAGACGATAAAAAATCCAAGCGTTACAAAGCCCATGTGTGCAATGGATGAATAGGCAATCAGCTTCTTCATATCCTGCTGCACAAGTGCCACAAAACCGATATAAACAACAGCTATCAGTGACATGCCGATGATCAGCCAGTCAAGCTCCTGGCTGGCATCGGGTGCAATGGGCATGCTGAAGCGCAGAAAGCCATAGCCGCCAATCTTGAGCATGATGGCAGCAAGAATGACTGAGCCGCCAGTCGGTGCTTCAACATGTGCATCGGGAAGCCAGGTGTGTACGGGCCACATGGGCACCTTGACGGCAAATGCCAGCAAGAAGGCAATAAAAATAAAGATCTGCTCTGTAAGCCCCAACTTAAGCTCATGGAAGGCCAGAATCTCCATGCTTCCTGATTGGAAGTACATGTAGATCAGCGCAATCAGCATAAAGACAGAGCCAAAAAAGGTATAGAGGAAGAACTTGATCGTTGCATAGACCCGATTGGGGCCACCCCAGATACCAATGATAAGAAACATTGGAATCAGCATCGCTTCCCAGAAGACATAGAAAAGCATTGCATCAAGCGCGGCAAAAACGCCGACCATCACGCCTTCCATAATCAAAAAGGCAGCCATGTACATGGCTGGTTTATATTGGATGACCTCCCATCCTGCAATCACGACAAAGATGGTGATGAAGGTCGTCAGTATGATGAGTGGCATCGAGATGCCATCCACGCCCAGATAGTATTCCACATTGAAAACAGGTATCCAGGGCGCACGTTCAACGAACTGCATCTGCGCAGTGCTTGAATCGAACCCGCAATAGAGACTGATGCTTATTACAAAGGTCAGAATAGCGGTTGCCAGCGCCATCCAGCGTGAAGCATTGGAATATCTGTCTCCGATTGCGAGCAGCAGTGCACCGCCGATTATCGGCAGCCATATGGTCAAGCTCAGAATTGGCCAGTCAGCAGTCATGCGAAGCGTCCTACCTTAAAATATATATATATTCTTAATTGACAAACAGAGCCAGCAGCAAGAGCAGGCCAAGAATCATTGCAAAAGCATAGTGATAGAGATAACCCGTCTGGATTTGACGAATTACCCCAGCCAAAAAGCCGACGGAACGCGCTGATCCATTCACAATCAAACCATCAATCAATGCCTGATCACCTACTTTCCAGAAAACCTTTCCCAGCCAGCGGCTTCCCCCTGCAAAAACCGCCTGGTAAAGCTCATCAACGAAATATTTCTTATCAAGCAAGGTGTACAGCGGCGATGCAGCAGATTTGATTTTGTCTGCAATCTCTGGGTTTTTCATATAGATCATATAAGCCACACCCACACCTGCCGCCGCTAATAATGTTGGCAGTGCAAACAGACCATGGAAGAAAAAGCCTATCGTGCTGTGGAACCCAATCTCTTTAAGGACATCATGCGCAGGTGCAACATAGATTACATCTTTAAACCAATCACCAAAGACAACCCCGCTAACCGTCATTCCACCAATCAAGACCGACGGTATGGCAAGCATGATCAGGGGCACAGTAACTACCCTTGGCGATTCATGCAGGTGCTGCTTTGTGTGTTCATCCATTCTCTCCTCTCCATGGAAGACCATGAAGAACATACGAAAACTGTAGAGGGCGGTAATAAAGACACCAAGAATCACCATCAAGTAGGCATAGCCCGCACCAGGGATCTGTGAATGATGCACAGCCTCAATGATAGAGTCTTTTGAGAAAAACCCGGAAAACCCAGGCAACCCGATCAGGGCAAGGGAGCCAATAAGCGAGGTCCAATAGGTGATCGGCATATATTTCTTCAGCCCACCCATCTTGCGCATATCCTGCTCGTGATGCATGGCAATGATGACCGAGCCTGCCGCCAGGAAGAGCAGCGCTTTGAAAAAGGCATGCGTCATCAGATGAAAGATGCCTGCCGCGTAGGCGGATGCGCCCAGCGCTACGGTCATGTACCCAAGCTGTGACAGTGTTGAATAGGCAACGACACGCTTGATATCATTCTGTACCAGACCTATCAACCCGGTAAAGAACGCAGTCGTCGCGCCTATTATCAGGATGAAGCTCAGTGCAGTCTCTGACAACTCATAGAGCGGTGACATACGCGCGACCATGAAGATGCCCGCCGTTACCATTGTTGCAGCGTGGATCAATGCCGATATAGGTGTTGGGCCTTCCATTGAATCGGGCAGCCATACATGCAATGGCACTTGCGCCGATTTGCCCATGGCACCCACAAAGAGCAGGATGCAGATCACCGTCATTAACGACCATGAGGTGTCGCCCCAGATCTGTATCTGGGTATTGGCAAGCTCTGGCGCTTTGGCAAAGACCTCTGCGTAATCAACCGTATTGAAGTACATCGCAACCGCTGCAATGCCAAGTAAAAACCCAAAGTCACCCACACGATTGACCAGGAAGGCCTTCATATTGGCGAAGATCGCTGTCTCCCGGTTAGACCAGAAACCGATCAGGAGATAGGAGACAAGTCCAACCGCTTCCCAACCGAAAAACAGCTGCAGAAAGTTATTGGACATGACCAATAACAGCATTGAAAAGGTAAACAGTGAGATATAGCTGAAAAAGCGTTGATAGCTATTGGTGCCCGCTTTACTCCCGGTGGGCCAGTTCTCCTCATCATGAGCCATGTAGCCGATGGTGTAGATATGCACGCAGAATGAGACGAAGGTGACAACGGCCATCATCATTGCCGTAAGCGTATCAACCAGAAAGCCGACCTCAAACGTAATTCCGTCGCTGATCATCCATATATAGACAGAGCCGTTAAATGCTTCCCGATGCCCCGTTATAAAGCCCAGTAAGACAATAATAGAAAGAAACGCGGAGATACCAACGCCCACGCTTGTCACCCAATGCGCACCAGCGCGGCCTATCTGAGCGCCCCAAAAACCGGCGATGATCGCACCGATTAGCGGTGTAAAGGCAATGGCAAGATAAATCTTTTCCATAGTTTGCTTCTTCTATATCAAGTCAGGAGTACGTTGCTACCCTTTGAGGGTATCAAGATCCGCTACATTTATTGTGCGCCTGTTACGGAACACCACTATCAGGATAGCCAAACCAATGGCCGCCTCCGCCGCCGCAACCGTCAGGATAAAAAAGACAAACACCTGACCCGCGCTGTCATCCAGGAACCTTGAGAAGGCTATAAAGTTCATATTGACAGCCAAAAGCATCAACTCCACACACATAAGAATGATGATGATGTTTTTACGATTTAAGAAAATCCCTGCGATACTCAGCGAGAAGAGGATCGCGCCCAGCATGAGATAGTCGGAGAGTGCGATCATTTCGCCTCCTGTTTTATTTCAGACGCCATCTTTACCACCCGGATACGATCCGGGCCTTTGGTGACCTTCACCTGTTCTGATGGATCGAGTGATTTGTTGTCTGGGCGTTTGCGCATCGTTAATCCGATAGCAGCGATGATACCCACCAGTAGAATCACAGCTGCAATCTCCACCGGATACATGTAGACCGTGTAGAGCACTCGCCCCAACTCTTCCGTATTGCTGTAGTCGGCTGGGTGCGGTGCAGGCATGGCAAACTTGTCAAGCCCGAAGTACTGCGGCCCAACGATGAGGAACATCTCGAAGGCCATTACTCCTGCCACAATTAAGCCAACTGGCATCATCTTGACAAAACCAGCGCGCATGGCAGCTTTGTTCGTATCCAGCATCATGACCACAAACAGGAAGAGCACCATAACCGCACCAACGTATACCAGCACAAGCACGATCGCCAGGAACTCCGCCTCTAGCAGCATCCATAAAATTGCGCTGGTAAAAAACGCAAGCACTAAAAACAGCGCTGAATGCACAGGGTCGCGACGGGTGATCACCATAGTGGCTGATAACACCAGGATCGTGGCGAATACATAAAAAAGTATCTTTTCGGGCGTCATTGGTTATTCCAGACGGTTTTCTTACTTGTCATAGCTATTTCAGATTGCCTATCAACGATAGGGAGCCTGAGCCTCAAGGTCTTTGGCGAGTTGTACTTCATGCTTATCACCATGAGCGAGCAGTTGCTCCTTGGTCATAATATTCTCGCCCCTGTTCTCAAAACAGTATTCGTAAGTACGCGATTCAACGATCGCATCCACCGGGCATGACTCTTCACAATACCCGCAAAAAATACATTTGAAGAGATCAATCTCATAGCGTGTGGTACGACGCGAGCCATCCTCACGAGGTGCGGCCTCGATAGTGATCGCCAATGCGGGGCAGGTTGCTTCGCACAGCTTGCAGGCTATGCAGCGCTCCTCACCGCTTTCATAGCGTCGCTGTGCATGCAATCCGCGAAAACGCGGTGACAGTGGAGCCCTCTCTTCAGGATACTGAATAGTAAACTTCTTGGCACACAGGTAGCGCCCTGTCAGCTGCAGGCCCTTTAAGAGCTCAAGAAGAAACAGGCTCCGGATGTAGTCAATAAAAACCTTCATCGGTTATTTCGCCCTATCTAAACAACGACCGCAAAACCCGCCACCACGATCCAGACAATGGTGATAGGGATAAATATCTTCCAGCCCAGACGCATGATCTGGTCATACCGGTAACGTGGAAAAGTCGCACGGAACCAGAGAAACAGGAAGGCCACAACCAGGGTTTTCAGCAACAGCCAGATAAACCCTGGGATCCAATCAAAGAGGGCGCCTAATACGGGGATGCCGTGAAAAGGCGATAGCCAGCCCCCAAGAAACATGATTGCGGTGAGTGCCGATATCAGAATCATGTTGGCATATTCAGCCAGGAAGAAAACCGCAAAGGTCATGCCGGAGTATTCAACATGGAAGCCGGCCACAATCTCCGACTCACCTTCCGCCACATCAAATGGCGCGCGATTCGTCTCCGCAACACCAGAGACAAAATAGATGATGAAGATTGGAAAAAGCGGCAACCAAAACCAGTTAAGGAATCCCCAGCCGCCCTGCTGTGCCATCACGATTTCACCCAGATTCAGACTCCCAGAAGCAATCAGTACCACGACCAGTGAAAAGCCCATTGCGATCTCATAGGCCACAACCTGTGCACCCAGTCTCACGGCACTCAGAAAGGCATATTTGGAGTTGGATGCCCAACCCGCAATGATCACGCCGTAGACACCAATCGAGGTCAATGCCAGCAGATAGAGGAGTCCGGCATTGATATCTGCCAAAACCACGCCTTCATCGAATGGGAAGACGGCCCATGCAGCCAGCGCCGGCCCAATCGAGAGCATTGGCGCAATCAAAAACAGGGTTTTATTGGCAGATTTTGGAAGAATGATCTCCTTGCACATCAGCTTCATTGCATCTGCAATAGGCTGGAGCGACCCTCTGGGCCCAACCCGGTTTGGCCCGATGCGCACCTGCATGTAGCTGATCACTTTTCGCTCTGCCAGCGTGTAATAGGCAACGCAGAGCATGAGCGGCAGCACAATGGCTACGATCTTTACAATTATCCAGAGAATATCCAAGAAAAGATCCATCGAATTACACCTTCTCCAGGGATAGTTCCCCGAATTGATCACCTAAAGATTCACTGCCCGGCACAGCGGCTGGAACCCAAACACAGCCGTCGGGTATATGAGGGTCTATCCTCAAAACCATTTCGGCTCGACCTTCACCCTGTACGACAGCGACTTTGTCTCCATCAGAGAGCCCGGCGTCGGCGGCTACTGATGGATTGACACGGGCAGCTGTCGCCTCCCGTGCCTCTGCTGTTTTTTGCAGTGAAGTTGCGCGACGAACCAGCGCATCTGCTGCATAGATAGGCGTCTCGCCGATACGCGCAAGGCCTGTTACGGCAGAGCGTATCTTGCCCTTTGCTGCACCTAGGCTCGTAACCTTTGGCTCTGCGCCATGGGCATCTCGAAGCTCATCCCGAATCTCTTCTGAGCTGCTGTAATCAAAACCATCGAGATCCAACAGATTTCCAAGTACGCGAAGTATCTTCCAGCCCGGGCGTGACTCACCCAAAGGTGCTGCTGCTCCTGAAAAATGCTGCCATCGACCTTCTGCATTCACAAATGAACCCGAGGTCTCACCAAAGCCAGACATTGGCAGCATGATACTGGCGGCCTCTTCCAGGCAGAGGCTCCGGTATGCGGTTACTGCCACAACCAACTCGGCACTGCTTATCGCAGAACGTGCAAGTGCAGGATTATTGGTATCCCGCCCCGGTTCAACGCCAAGCAGCAGATAGCCTTTGCGCGGGTTTTCCAGCATGCTGTGTGCATTAAGCCCATGGTCTGGAATAGCACCAATAACAGCCGCACCAACACTGTTTGCAGCCATCGGAATGACCCCAACGGATGCCTCTGTAGCCTTTGCGATGAGCGCGGCTAAACCGCAGAGAATGGTGTAATCAGGGTGCGACTGGGCAAGGTTTCCCAGCAATATGACTGCAGACTCTGAGCGCTTAAGCTCTTCTGCTATGGCTTTATGCTCATCAGTGACTTCGATCTGCTCTGTCAGATGGTGGGAACCACCTGCTGCTTCCGCAATGGCTGCCAGATTATGAACCATTCCCGCCGGATCACTAACCATCTGAGCAGCATCAAAGTGAAGATCCAGGTGGAGTGGGTTTATAAGCTGTATCTTTGCACCCTTCAGCGCGGCCTTCCGCAGACGGTGCGCCAGCAGCGGCTGATCTTTTCTTATATTTGAGCCAATCAGTAGCGCAGAATCGATATTCTCAAGCGACCCAATGGATTGTCCCAACCAAGGCACAGCACTGCTATTGCCTCGAAAATCTTCCTGTCGCAGGCGGTAGTCAATATTTGAACTCCCCAGCCCTTCCGTGATTTTTCTCGCCAGTGCAATCTCTTCCAACGTTGCGGTCGGTGAAACCAGGGTTCCAATCTGATCCGCGTCGGTCGAAGCAATCTTTTTCAATCCAGATGCAGCCGCTTCCAATGCCTCTTCCCAGCTTGCCTCCGTCCATTCGCCATCCTTTTTAATCAGCGGCTGAGTGAGACGTTCTTCACTCTTTACCCCTTCATAGCTGAACCTGTCACGATCTGAAAGCCAAATCTCATTGATTGCATCATTTGAGTGAGGATGAACACGCATAACCTCACCGCGGCGCGTATGAATCTGAATATTTGAACCAACGGAATCGTGCGGCGCAACACCTGTATGACGAGTCAGTTCCCAGGCACGGGCGCGATATTGAAAGGGCTTTGAGGTCAATGCGCCAACCGGGCAGAGGTCAATCACATTGCCTGAGAGTTCAGAGTTGAGATTGTGTGCAACATAGGTGCCGATGGTCATATGTTCGCCACGACCTGTTGCACCCATTTCACGCATACCTGCAACCTCATCACCAAAGCGAACACAACGCGTGCAGTGAATGCAGCGTGTCATGTCGGTGGCAATCAGTGGGCCAATGTCGTTTTCAGGGACAACTCTTTTTGTCTCAATAAAACGGGTAACGTCGCTGCCATAGCCCATCGCCACATCTTGCAGCTCACATTCACCGCCTTGATCGCAGACAGGGCAATCCAGCGGATGGTTGATCAGCAGAAATTCCATTGTGGCTTTCTGAGCCGCAAGCACCATGGGGGAGCGCGTCTGAACCACCATCCCGTCCATTACCTGTGTTGCACAGGCTGGAATCGGCTTGGGCACTTTGGCAACTTCCACCAGACACATACGACAGCTGGCCGCAATGGATAGCTTTTTGTGATAACAGAAGCGAGGAATGTCAATACCTGCCGCATCGGTTACATCGATGAGCAACGCACCTGCTTTTGTCTCCAGGGGCTGGCCGTCAACCTCAATCGTTATGGTTTTTTCTTCACTCATCGTGTCGTCTCTAATCGCTCACAAAGCCGGTTCAGGCACCAGCGCCTACCTTGCATTTTTTGTGATCGATGTGATACTGAAATTCGTCTTGATAGTAGCGCAACATGCCTGCAACAGGCATCGCAGCGGCATCTCCCAAGGCACAGATTGTTTTGCCGCGAATACGGTTCTGCACATCCATCAACAGATCAATATCCTCTGGTCGACCTTGCCCATTTTCGATGCGATGAACAATACGGTAGAGCCAACCCGTCCCTTCGCGGCAGGGCGTGCATTGGCCGCAGGACTCTTCATAATAGAAGTACCCCATGCGATCCAGCACCTTAACCATACAGGTTGATTCATCCATCACAATGACGGCACCAGAACCCAGCATGGAACCCGCCTTGGCAATCGCGTCATAGTCCATGGTCAGATCCATCATGATCTCGCCCGGAATAACCGGCGAGGAGGAGCCACCTGGTATTACCGCTTTGATCTTGCTTCCGTCCCGCATGCCGCCTGCCAGCTCAAAAAGCTCACTGAAGGGGGTGCCCATAGGCAGTTCAAAAACACCTGGATTTTTAACGTGCCCAGAGATTGAGAAGAGTTTGCTGCCGCCACTGTTCTCCACGCCAATGTCACGAAACTGCTCGGCACCTTCGCGCAATATCGTAGGCACGCTGGCCAGTGTTTCGGTATTGTTTATGACCGTGGGGCGGCCGTAGAGACCCACATGTGCAGGAAAGGGGGGTTTGTAACGCGGCTGCCCTTTTTTACCTTCGATTGACTCAAGCAAGGCTGTCTCTTCGCCGCATACATAGGCACCACCACCCAGATGTACGTTGAGTTCACAGTCAAAGCCTGACCCCAGGATATTGTTCCCAACAAACCCGGCGGCACGCGCCTGGTCAATGGCATTCTGAAAACGCTCATAGGGCTCCCAGAACTCACCTCGAATATAGTTGTATGCACGATGCGCATCAATCACATAGCTGGCGATCAACATCCCCTCTACCAGCGCATGCGGGTTATAACGCAGGATATCGCGATCCTTAAATGTGCCTGGCTCTCCTTCGTCAGAGTTACATACCAGGTATTTATCACCCGGCGCACTGCGATTTATGAAACTCCACTTAAGACCCGTAGGAAAACCGGCTCCGCCGCGGCCACGCAGTCCGGATGTCTTCATCCCGTCAATAATCTCTGCGGGCGGTGTCTTCTCGGTCAGAATCCTGGTCAGGATCTCATAGCCACCACGGCTACGGTACTGTTCAATATCCCAGAGACGATCCAGATCGCGGTTTTTAAATATGACTTCGTTGGCCATCTGCGTTACTCCAGCTCGTCCAGGATTGAATCAAGCCTTTCGGGCGTGAGGTTCTCGTAATATTTACGCCCAACCTGCATCATTGGCGCGCCACCACAAGCCCCTAAACACTCCACCTCTTTAAGGGAGAAGCGGCCATCTTCTGTGACCTCTCCAAACTTGATGCCCAGCCGGTTATTCAGGTGTTCAACGATCTGATCAGAGTTATTGATCATGCATGAGATGTTGGTACAGACACAGAGTTTGTTTCTGCCAACGGGCTTGTGCTCATACATGGAGTAGAAGGTCGCAACCTCATAGATTGCGATGGGCGGCAGATCCAGATAGGCCGCCACTTCATCCATTCTCTCCTGAGTTAGCCATCCGCCATTGGCATCCTGAACGATGCGCAGTGCAGCCATCGCAGCCGACTGTGATTCAGCCTCAGGATATTTGGCGATCTCGTGGTCTATTTCCGCCCGTATTTCAGGCGTAAACAGCTCGTTTCTGTTTTTTGTCTCAAGCGCGCTCATATGTTTGTCTTAGCGGTCAATTTCACCGAATACAACGTCCATGGTGCCGATCAAGGCAACCACGTCAGCCAACATGTGTCCTTTGGCCATCTCATCCATCGCCATAAGATGTGCAAACCCGGGGGCTCTCAGTTTGAGTCGATAGGGCTTGTTGGCACCATCGGAGATGATATAGACACCAAACTCACCCTTAGAGGCTTCAACAGCGGCATAAACCTCTCCCGGCGGAGTGCAGTAGCCTTCACTGAAAAGTTTAAAGTGGTGTATCAAACCTTCCATGTCGCTCTTCATGGCTGCTCTTTTTGGAGGAGCAATCTTGTGGTTTTCAACCATCACAGGGCCTGGGTTTTTGCGTAGCCAGTCAACGCACTGCCTGATGATGTGGTTGGATTGACGCATCTCTTCAATACGCACCAGGTAGCGATCATAGCAGTCGCCATTCAGACCCACCGGGATATCAAAATCAATCTTGTCATACGCAGCATAAGGCTGTTTTTTGCGCAGATCCCACTCGACGCCAGATCCACGCAACATGGGCCCGGTAAAACCCAGCGCTTTGGCTCGATCTGCGGTCACAACACCTATGCCTACGGTACGCTGCTTCCAGATCCGGTTTTCTGTGAGCAGGATCTCATACTCATCAACACACCCCGGGAAACGATCTGTGAAATCTTCAATGAAATCCAGCAGCGAACCCTGGCGGTTTCCATTCAACCGGTCAAGCTCACTTTTGTCACGCTTCAGATCACTTGCAGCGAAGCGAGGCATCTCATCAGGCAGATCGCGATAGACCCCTCCAACACGGTAATAGGCCGCATGCATGCGTGCACCTGAGACCGCCTCATAACAGTCCATCAGATCTTCACGCTCACGAAAACAGTAGAGAAATACTGTCATTGCGCCGATATCAAGTGCATGCGTACCCAGCCACATCATGTGGTTAAGGATGCGGGTGATCTCATCGAACATGGTGCGGATATATTGCGCACGCTCCGGGGCTTCGATCCCTAACAGCTTCTCCACAGCCAGAACATAGGCATGCTCATTCTGCATCATGGAGACATAATCCAGGCGATCCATGTAGGGGATGTTCTGGTTATAGGGCTTGGTCTCTGCCAGCTTTTCGGTGCCGCGATGCAGCAAGCCGACATGCGGATCGGAGCGTTCGATGACTTCGCCATCCATCTCCAGCACCAGGCGCAGTACGCCGTGTGCAGACGGATGCTGCGGACCAAAGTTTAGTGTGTAGTTACGAATCTCAGGCATTGGCTGCGTTCGCTAGTTTGATTCTTCGTTCATGTAGCGGTTATCGCTTCGAATCACTCGTGGCACCAGTGTGCGGGGTTCGATCGATACAGGTTCATAGATGACGCGTCTCTTCTCTGGGTCATAACGCATCTCCACATGCCCTGAAAGCGGAAAGTCCTTGCGGAATGGATGGCCTACAAAGCCGTAGTCTGTGAGGATACGGCGCAGATCAGGGTGCCCTTCAAACAGGATTCCATACAGATCAAAAGCCTCTCTCTCAAACCAGTCGGCAACAGGCCATACCGGTATGACGGATTCGACCATAGGATGCTCACTGTCAAGATAGGTCTTGACACGCACCCGCACGTTATCCTCTATTGAGAGCAGATGATAGACAACTGCAAACCTATCAGCTGTCTCTGTGTTAATTTCAGAACTGCGATCTACGCCGCGCCCAAAACCGGTTAGAGAGGCGCTGCTGGTCTCCCACTCGACTTGGCCGTAGGTTGAGTAATCAACACCACAAAGATCTATCAACTGCTCAAAACTGAAGGCCGAAGCACTGCCATACAGTTCAAAAGAAATCTCAAGCAACCGCTCGCGTGGAACCGTAAGCGTAATTTCGCCAAAAGCCTGCTCAACTGTACAGCCTTTTTTATTGAATGTGGTATCGAGCGCATCAGCCAGTTTGGCTAGCCGCTGCTCAGGTGTTGTCTTGATGGTAGTGGCACTCATGATCAGGCCTGACGCGCTATGGTCGAGGTGCGGCGGATCTTGTTTTGCAGCTGCAAGATGCCGTAGAGCAGTGCTTCAGCCGTTGGAGGGCAGCCTGGAACATAGATATCGACAGGGACAACCCGATCACAGCCACGCACCACTGCGTAGGAGTAGTGGTAGTAGCCGCCACCATTTGCGCAGGATCCCATTGAGATGACCCAGCGTGGCTCTGCCATCTGGTCGTAGACTTTACGCAGCGCCGGAGCCATTTTATTGACCAGCGTTCCGGCGACAATCATGACATCAGATTGACGGGGGCTGGGGCGAAAGATGATACCAAAGCGATCCATGTCGTAGCGCGATGCGGCTGCATGCATCATCTCAACCGCGCAACATGCCAGACCGAATGTCATCGGCCAGAGTGAGCCGGTGCGCGCCCAGTTTATGAGCTTGTCGGCGTTTGTTGTGATAACGCCCTCTTCAAAAATGCCTTCTATTCCCATTCCAGAGCACCCTTCTTCCACTCGTAAATAAAGCCAACGGTCAGAACCGCCAGGAACAACATCATTACAAGATAGCCAACCATGCCGATCTCATCGAGCACGACGGCCCAGGGAAAGAAAAAGGCAATTTCCAGATCAAAAATAATAAAGAGGATAGCGACCAGATAGTAACGCACATCAAACTTTATGCGCGCATCTTCAAAGGCCTCAAAGCCGCACTCGTAGGGAGATTCTTTTTCATCGTCTGGTTTTCTTGTGCCAAGGACAAACCCAAGACCCACCATGACTATGCCGATCACGGCACCCAGAATCATGAAAACCAGTACGGGCAGATAATTTTCGAGCATTGCTTTTTAGCCCTCCCCAATCGGGTTATTTGAATCTTTAGATTCCCGATCTAATTCAACAAGGCACGCAGTCTAGTGCATGATGACAATTCATGTCAAGCAAAAGGTTTAAGACAAACACCTTTACAATCAACGGGTTATCTTTTTTTGCGTGTAAAAAAACCGGTATCACTGCAATCAGCGATACCGATTTTAATCATTGGTGCCGATGGCCGGACTTGAACCGGCACGGCTTGCGCCACCGCCCCCTCAAGACGGCGTGTCTACCAATTTCACCACATCGGCAATTCTATTTGCTGCGACTATAAAGCACTAAAGCCAATCCGCAGGCAACCGCTATTTCTCTGGGACAACCGGGAGCTCGCTTCCGCCCGCGCGTTCAACTGGAATTTCAGGGATAGCAGGCACCTCGCTGACCGGCACTGGCACCTCCTGTATGACGGGAACAGCATCGCCCCCCATCAGGCTTGGCTGCTCCGTGCCCTGCATTGCAAAGTAGGCGAGCGCCAGGCTGGTGGCAAAAAAGAGCGTTGCCAAAACAGCGGTACTGCGAGTGAGGAATGACCCTGACCCCTGCGAGCCAAATACCGTCGATGATGCGCCACTTCCAAAGGCAGCACCTGCGTCGGCACCCTTGCCATGCTGTATTAAAACCAGCCCAATCAAACCGATAGCCAGTAAAAGATGGATAGCAACCAAAATTGTTTGCATGCGTAATCCCAGTAAATTTCAATAAAAACTAATTTGCGGCCTTGCAGATTGCCAGGAAGTCATCTGCCTTCAGGGCTGCTCCACCAATCAGGCCACCATCAATATCGCTCTGCGCCATCAACTCTGCTGCATTCCCCGGTTTCATGCTGCCACCGTAGAGGATGCGCAGACCCTCAGCAACCCCGGCATCACGTTGCGCCACCTGGGCACGAATGAAGGCGTGTACCGCTTGCGCCTGTTCTGGCGACGCCGTCATCCCTGTCCCAATGGCCCAGACCGGTTCGTAGGCTACAACCGCGTCGCCCAAGGCCGCCACGCCTTCCCGGTCAATCACCGCAGCCAGCTGGTCGCCGACAGTCTTCTCCGTGACCCCCTGCTGCCGCTCTTCAAGCGTCTCGCCTATACAGAGGATCGGGATAAGCCCGGCCTCCCTTGCCGTGGCAAACTTCTTTGCCACCAGCGCGTTGTCCTCGCCGTAGAGTGTACGCCGCTCTGAGTGGCCAACCAGGACGTATTTACAGCCAAAATCCAGCAGCATGGCTGCGGATATCTCGCCGGTAAAGGCCCCGCCTGTCTCCGTTGAGAGGTTCTGCCCACCCCAGGCAATGGGCGAGCCAGTTAGTTGCGCCTGCACCTCTGGAATGAGGATATAGGGCGGACAAACCGCCACTTCTGCACGATCCACCTCTGCTATCCCTGCTTTGATCCCTGCCAGCAGCCCCCTGGCGCCTGCCAAAGAGCTGTTCATTTTCCAGTTTCCAGCGACTAATGGTTGGCGCATATACTTTCTCTCTCAATGGAAAAAGAGCGCGCTAGCTTACCGGCCAATGCGCTCAAAATCAATGTGGAATTCACCTTATCCAACCAATTCTTTCACCCGGTCGGCCAGCTGGTCGGCCAAACGGGAAACCTGCTGCGCATTGCGCCCTTCCACCATAACGCGAATCAGCGGCTCGGTACCGGATGGACGCAGCAGCACACGACCTTGCCCACTCAGCTCAACCTCAACGGCTATTACGGCCTCTTTCAGTGCTGGCAGCGCCATAATATTGCCGCTCTCCTCCACCCGGACATTGACCAGCACCTGTGGGCACTTCTCAACATCGGCTCCAAGCTCACGCAGCAGCCTTCCGCTTTTATGCACCTCGGCCAGTATCTGCAGTGCTGATATGATGCCGTCACCGGTGGTGGTGCGATCCAGGCAGATGATATGCCCCGATGGCTCGCCACCGATGGCCCAATCTTTCTCTTGCAGCCGCTCCAGGATATGGCGATCACCTACGCTGACGCGCTCAAACCCTATTCCGCACTCTTTCAGTGCCAGTTCAAGCCCAAGGTTCGACATCACAGTGCCGACCACTGAGCCATTCAGCCCGCCATTTTTTTGCCGCGACTGGGCGATAATATAGAGCAGATCATCGCCATCAAGGATATTGCCCCGCTCATCGACCATAATGAGCCGATCGCCATCGCCATCAAGGCCAACACCAAGATCCGCGCCGGTCTTGAGTACCGTCTCTACCAGCAGCTCGGGGCTGGTCGACCCTACGCCCGCATTGATGTTTACCCCGTTGGGTTCTGTGCCAATGCTAATCACCTCGGCACCCAGTTCGTCAAAGACATAGGGGGCAATGTGGTAGGTTGCGCCATTGGCACAGTCAACCACGATCTTTAAGCCGCTGAAATCCATTGTGGATGGGATGGTGCTTTTACAAAATTCAATATAACGACCAGCAGCATCACTCACCCTGTCTGCTTTACCCAGGTTTTCAGAGCCAACCGTAACCATTTTACTGGATAGCTCATGTTCAATGGCCAGCTCCACTTCATCCGGTAACTTCCGCCCCTGGGCAGAGAAAAACTTGATGCCATTATCCTGATGTGGGTTGTGGGAGGCGCTGATCACGATGCCGGCTTGCGCATGCAGGGTGCGGGTGAGGTAGGCAATGCCAGGGGTTGGCATCGGGCCAAGCAGGCGGGTATTGACTCCGGCCGCCACCAACCCGGCTTCTAAAGCTGACTCAAACATGTAGCCAGATATGCGGGTATCCTTGCCGATCAAAACGCTGCTATTGTTGCCTTTGCCCAGCACGCGGCCAGCGGCCCAACCCAGCTTCAGCACAAAATCGGGGGTGATGTGCCCCTTTCCAACCTGTCCGCGAATACCATCGGTTCCAAAATATTTTCGTTCCACTCCATCCTCCTCAACTATTGGCAGGAAACCTGCCCCATCTGAGGCACTTGCAACCCCCCTGGGACAGCCCCTGGCAGCGTTAAAAATCGGCTCAAAATGCTCATTTACCGCGTGTAAACTCCGCTTTTTCACCAATTTTCGCCTCGCCTAAAGCGCCTACTTTTGGTGCCAGGAGCAGTCTCAGGGATTTCGCAAGCACCTCATCTTGTTATTTATTACTGCGGTCGAAACAGCCAAAGCATCAACTGTTGGCTTGACATCGTGGGTTCTGATAATGCGCGCGCCACGCTCAACCGCCAGCACGGCGGCTGCCAGCCCACCATACATGCGATTATCGACAGGCTCGTCCAGTAACGCACCTATCATCGATTTTCGTGAGAGACCAACCAGCAGCGGCAGACCCAGCTCCGTTATCTGTTGCAGATCCCGCAGCAGTGCCAGATTATGATCCAGTGTCTTGCCAAACCCAAAACCGGGATCGGCCAGCAAATGGCTGCGGGGAATCCCCGCTGAGATACAGCAATCAACCCGCTGTACCAAAAATGCTTTCACCTCTGATACGACATCCGCATAGCAGGGGTTCTGCTGCATTGTGCGTGGCTCTCCCTGCATGTGCATCAGACAGACTGGTACATTCAGATCTGCCGCAGCTTCCATCGCCCCCGGAGCCTGCAATGCCATGACATCATTAATCAGCCCAGCACCTGCGGCAACCGCCGCCCGCATTACATTTGGTTTGCTGGTATCAATCGAGACGGGTACGGGAAGATCAGATGCAATGCCTTCAATAACCGGTATCACACGATCCAGCTCTTCTGCCTCTGAGACTGGCGGGGCACCTGGGCGGGTTGATTCCCCCCCCACATCAATGATGGCAGCACCCTCCTCCACCATTCGATGAGCCTGCCCTATCGCTGAATCGACAGATAAAAAATCACCCCCGTCCGAAAAGGAGTCGGGGGTGATATTAAGAATGCCCATTACTCTGGGCAGGGAGAGATCGAGCAGCCTGCCTGCGCAGTCAACCACAAACACAGCTCAAGCCTTTAGTGCTGGCTCGCAGGGCCGCCTATCGTATCTTCGCTTTGCTCACCTTTTGGCTCATCCTCAACAGTCGCCTCCCCGGTACCGCCGGATTTTGGCTCTGACTCATCCCAGTCAGCCGGTGGACGCGGAGGCCTTCCATTCATAATGTCATCAATCTGATCCGCATCTATGGTCTCATATTTGATCAGTGCATCCGCCATCGCATGGAGTATATCAACACGCTCCGTCAGCATGGTATGCGCACGCTGGTAGTTACGGTCGATAAAGACCCGTATCTCACTGTCAATGATGTGCGCCGTGTCATCGGATATATTTTTATGCTGGGTCACTGAACGGCCGAGAAATACCTCCTCCTCATCTTCGCTATACATGAGCGGCCCAAGTTTTTCAGAGAGTCCCCATTTGGTCACCATATTGCGCGCAATCTCTGTGGCACGCTTGATATCGTTGGATGCCCCCGTGGTGACACTCTCCGGGCCAAAGATCAGCTCTTCGGCAATTCGCCCGCCAAACAGGCTCGAGATCTGGCTCTCCAGCTGCTCTCTGCTCATGCTGTAGCGATCCTCTTCTGGCAGGAACAGGGTGACACCCAAGGCACGCCCGCGAGGGATAATGCTCACCTTGTAGACGGGATCATGCCGTGGCACCAGACGCCCGATAATGGCATGCCCTGCTTCGTGATAGGCGGTCAGCTTCTTTTCATCGTCACTCATCACCATGGAGCGGCGTTCCGCGCCCATCATGATTTTGTCCTTGGCCTTCTCCAGATCTTCCATATCCACTTCGCGCTTATCGGCTCGTGCAGCAAACAGCGCAGCCTCATTGACCAGGTTGGCAAGATCCGCCCCGGAGAACCCTGGGGTGCCTCGGGCGATCAGCGAAGCCTTGGCGTCTTCAGCCATCGGCACCTTACGCATGTGAACCTTTAGAATCTGCTCGCGACCACGAATATCTGGCAGTGGAACCACCACCTGGCGATCAAAACGACCTGGACGCAACAGTGCTGGATCCAGCACATCCGGGCGGTTGGTGGCGGCAATGACGATCACGCCCTCGTTGCCCTCAAAGCCATCCATCTCAACCAGCAGTTGGTTCAGGGTCTGCTCACGCTCATCGTGCCCACCACCCAGGCCGGCACCACGGTGTCTGCCAACCGCGTCAATCTCATCGATAAAGATGATGCAGGGGGCATGTTTCTTGGCCTCTTGAAACATATCACGCACACGCGAAGCACCCACACCGACAAACATCTCGACAAAATCTGAGCCTGAGATGGTAAAGAACGGCACCTTGGCTTCACCTGCAATGGCCTTGGCTAGCAGGGTTTTACCCGTGCCTGGCGAGCCTACCATCAGTACACCACGCGGAATCTTGCCGCCCAGTTTCTGGAATTTTGAAGGATCCTTGAGAAAATCAACCATCTCGGAGACCTCGTCTTTGGCCTCCTCAACACCTGCAACATCACTGAATGTCACCTTGATCTGATCTTCACTCAGCAAACGGGCACGGCTTTTGCCAAAGGACATCGCCCCCCGGCCACCTGCGCCACCCTGCATCTGGCGCATGAAGAAGATCCACAGCCCGATCAGGATAAAGAGAGGGAACCAGTTGATCAGGATAGACATCAGGAGTGAAGGCGGCTCTGGCGGCTTGGCAATGATCTTTACACCGCTGTTAAGCAGATCGCCAATAAGCCCTTCATCTTCAGGAGTGTAGGTTGTAAACGCCGCCCCACTGGTGTCAACCCCTTCAATCTGGCGGCCATTGATGACCACTTCGCTGATGGTTCCGCGATTTACCTCTTCAATAAACTCAGAGTAGGGCATAGGCAGTGCCACGGCCTTCTCTGGTGTGAAATTATTGAAGACCGACATCAGGACGATTGCGATAACCACCCATAGAACCAGATTTTTTACCATATCATTCAAAAGGATACCCTCATTTTTCCTGATTACAGAGGCACCATGACCTCGGCAATCCGCCCGATTTTTTGCTAAATGTTAGTTAACACTACTATATATTAAGGTTCTGTGCGACCAGATAGACCTCGCGGCTTTTGGATCTGGAGGCATCTGGTTTTCGGGTGACCACCTTTTTAAAGCTGCTGCGCAGCTCTCTGAAATAGTCGTCATAGCCCTCTCCCTGAAAAATCTTCACCACCAGGGCGCCACCAGGCCGGAGCACCTGTTTTGCAAAATCCAGCGCCAATTCACACAGGTAGATGGCGCGTGGCTGATCCACCACGGCCATACCACTGACGTTGGGTGCCATATCGGAGATCACAAGATCAACCAGGCAACCCTCCAGCGTTTGGGTCAATGCCTGCAGCGGTTCATCTTCGCGGAAGTCTCCCTGTATGAACTCAATACCCGGCAGGGGTTCCATCTCAAGAATATCCAGTGCAATCACGCGACCTTTAGTACCGACAAACCGCTTGGCAATCTGGCTCCAACCGCCTGGGGCAGCGCCAAGATCAACCACGGTCTGCCCCGGCTTAAAGAGCCTGTCACGCTCCTGAATCTCTAGCAGCTTGTAGGCCGCGCGGGAGCGATACCCCTCTTGCTGAGCCTTTTTGACATACTCATCCTTAAAATGGCGGTCCAGCCACTGGCGGCTGCTTTTACTGCGCCTGCTCACACGTAGCGTATCTCCAGCACCTCAAGCTCCCTGACGCCACCGGGGGCCTGAAATGAGGCGATATCACCCTCTGATTTCCCAATGAGCGAACGCGCAATCGGTGAGGTGACAGAGATGCGGCCTGCCTTGATATCCGCCTCATCCTCTCCGACGATCTGATAGGTAAACTCTTCACCTGTATTCTCATCCGAGACATAAACCGTTGCACCAAATACCACCTTGCCGCCAGCATTCAGCAGGGTGACATCTATGATCTGCGCATGCGAGAGTTTGCCCTCAATATCCTTGATGCGCCCCTCTATAAATCCCTGCTCCTCTCTGGCCGCGTGGTACTCGGCGTTCTCTTTCAGATCACCGTGGGCACGCGCCTCGGCAATTGCTTGAATCACCTTGGGGCGGGCAACTGACTTCAGCTTTGTGAGCTCATTACGCAGCGCCTCTGCGCCACGTACAGTGAGTGGTACCTTACTCATTGTGTTATATCCTCAATAGTGTCCTGTTCTGATAGCGCAGAACCTCAAGACGGTGCGGGGTTAGTAGAAATCCTGCAGACGATTGACACCCGCAGATTCAAGCTCTTTCAGCGCCAGGCAACTGGCCTCTGCGCCTGCGATGGTTGTGGTGTAGCTCACCTTGCGCTGCAAAGCGGCACCCCTGATGGAGGCGGAGTCTTCCAGCGCCTTTTTGCCCTCGGTGGTATTGATAATCAAGTCAAATTGATCGTTTTTGATCATATCTACAACGTGCGGCCGCCCTTCGCCTACTTTATTGACCAGCTCGCAATCAATGCCTGCAGCCCGCACCACCTGGGTTGTCCCAGCGGTGCCAATAAGATCAAAACCCTGTTCTTTCAACGACCTGGCAACCTTCACAATACGCTCTTTATCGGCATCCCGCACGCTTAGCAGCGCCCTGCCTGACTGTGGCAGCGTGTCACCTGCCCCCTCCAGTGACTTGGCATAGGCCTCACCAAAGGTTCGTCCAACGCCCATCACCTCACCCGTGGACTTCATCTCCGGGCTTAGTACGCTGTCGACACCAGGGAACTTTACAAACGGAAAAACCGCCTCTTTAACAAAATAGTATTCAGGAACAACCTCTTTGGTGACGCCCTGCTCTGCCAGGGTGCGACCTGCCATGCAGCGTGCCGCCACCTTGGCCAGCGGCACACCTGTCGCCTTTGATACAAAGGGTACAGTGCGCGAGGCGCGGGGATTGACCTCCAGGATATAGATGTCATCACCCTTGATCGCGAACTGGGTATTCATCAGCCCCACCACCTTCAGCTCCAGCGCCATCTGGCGGATCTGTTCCCGCATACGATCCTGCAACTCATCCGATAGCGTATAAGGTGGCAGAGAGCAGGCTGAATCACCCGAATGGACTCCGGCCTGTTCAATATGCTCCATGATGCCGCCAATCAGCACATCTTTGCCATCACAGATGGCATCGACATCGACCTCAATGGCATCATCCAGAAAGCGATCCAGCAGCACCGGGGAGTCATTGGAGACACGAACCGCCTCGCGCATATAACGGCGCAGATCTGCCTCATCAAAGACGATCTCCATCGCACGGCCACCCAGCACGTATGAGGGTCTGACCACCAGTGGGTAGCCGATCTCCCGCGCCAGCAGCACCGCCTCTTCCGGCTCCCGCGCGGTGCGGTTGGGGGGTTGCAGCAGACCCAGTTTCTGGATCATATGCTGAAAACGCTCGCGATCTTCTGCCAGGTCGATGGAGTCCGGGCTGGTTCCAATAATGGGCGCACCGGCCGCCTCCAGATCCTCCGCCAGCTTGAGCGGGGTCTGCCCGCCATACTGCACGATGACGCCAACCGGCTGTTCAATGTGGATGATCTCCAGCACATCCTCCAGCGTCAGCGGCTCAAAAAAGAGGCGGTCAGCGGTATCGTAATCGGTCGAGACGGTCTCTGGGTTGCAGTTGACCATGATGGTCTCATAGCCATCTTCGCGCATGGCAAAGGCGGCGTGTACACAGCAGTAGTCAAACTCGATCCCCTGGCCGATACGGTTGGGGCCGCCACCCAGCACCATGATCTTTTTGCGATCCGTAGGTGCCGCCTCACACTCCTCTTCATAGGTGGAGTACATATAGGCTGTGGTTGCTGCAAACTCGGCCGCACAGGAGTCGACACGTTTGAATACCGGGCGAACCCCCTGGGCGTGGCGCTGCTTTCTCAGCTCGTCCTCTTCTACCCCGGTTAACACCGACAGTCGTTTATCTGAGAAGCCTTTGCGCTTCAGGTAGAGGAGCCGTTCCCGGTTCAGCGCAGTGAACCCCTGCGCCTTCACCTCTGCCTCAATCGTTACCAGCTCTTCGATCTGCACCAGAAACCAGGGATCCACATGGCTGTAACCAAAGATCTTCTCCAGTGACATACCCGCACGAAAGGCATCGGCGATGTACCAGAGCCGCTCCGGCCCCGGCTGGCACAGCTCATCCCGGATGATCTCCTGGGCACTCTCTGAATCCAGATCCACCACTTCACAAAACCCATGTTTGCCGGTTTCCAATCCACGTAGCGCCTTCTGCATCGACTCCTGAAAGGTACGACCAATGGCCATCACTTCACCCACCGATTTCATCTGGGTGGTCAGGCGGGCATCCGCTGTAGGGAATTTTTCAAAGGCAAAACGGGGGATCTTGGTGACGACATAATCTATTGTCGGCTCAAAAGAGGCCGGTGTGGCACCGCCAGTGATCTCGTTGCTCAGCTCATCCAGCGTGAAGCCCACGGCCAGCTTGGCTGCCACCTTGGCAATCGGGAAGCCGGTAGCCTTGGATGCCAGCGCAGAGGAGCGGGAGACCCGTGGGTTCATCTCGATGATGACCATGCGGCCATCCTTGGGGTTGATCCCAAACTGCACGTTGGAGCCACCCGTGTCTACACCAATCTCTCGCAACACCTGTAACGAGGCGTTACGCATGATCTGATACTCTTTGTCGGTCAGCGTCTGAGCCGGGGCAACCGTGATGGAGTCACCCGTGTGCACCCCCATTGCATCAAAGTTCTCGATGGAGCAGATGATGATGCAGTTATCCTTGTGATCACGCACCACCTCCATCTCATACTCTTTCCACCCCAGCACCGACTCCTCGATCAGCAGCTCGGTGGTAGGCGAGAGATCCAGCCCACGGGCGCAGATCTCATCAAACTCATCCTTGTTGTAGGCGATGCCGCCACCGCTGCCACCCATGGTAAAAGAGGGACGAATAATGGTTGGAAACCCAATGCCCGCCTGAACCTGTCGCGCCTCTTCAATACTGTGGGCGATGGCTGAGCGTGGCATTGCCAGGCCAATCCTGGTCATTGCCTGACGGAACAGGTCACGATCTTCGGCTTTGTCGATCGCCTCACGGGAGGCACCGATCATCTCTACATCAAACTTCTCAAGTACACCGTGACGTTCCAGATCCAGCGCACAGTTGAGGGCGGTCTGCCCGCCCATGGTAGGCAGCAGTGCATCCGGGCGCTCTTTCTCAATGATGCGCGCCACCGTCCGCCAGGTAATGGGTTCTATGTAGGTCGCATCTGCCATCTCCGGGTCGGTCATGATGGTAGCGGGATTGGAGTTGACCAGGATGACCCGGTACCCCTCCTCTCTCAGCGCCTTGCAGGCCTGAGCGCCGGAGTAATCGAACTCACAGGCCTGACCGATAACGATAGGGCCTGCACCAATAATCAGGATACTTTGGATGTCTGTACGTTTTGGCATGTGGAATAGTGTCTGGTTAATCCGCTGTGCAATGCTGCGCTATCAATTCTATGAAATGGTCGAAGACAGGCGCCACATCATGTGGGCCTGGGCTTGCCTCTGGGTGCCCTTGAAAACCAAAAGCGGGGCGATCGGTGCGATGTATCCCCTGTAGCGAGCCATCAAACAGGGAGCGGTGTGTGGCTTTGAGGGTAGCAGGCAGGCTCTTCTCATCAACTGCAAAACCATGATTCTGGCTGCTGATCATGACGGCCTGCGTGGCAAGATCCTGCACCGGGTGGTTTGCACCATGGTGGCCAAACTTCATCTTGATCGTCTTTGCACCGCTGGCCAGCCCCAGCAGCTGGTGGCCAAGGCAGATACCAAAGGTCGGCACACCGCTCTCAACGATCTCTTTGATTGCAGCAATGGCATAGTCACAAGGCTCTGGATCACCCGGGCCATTGGAGAGAAAAACGCCATCCGGCTTCAGCGCCAGCACCTCAGCCGCCGGTGTCTGAGCCGGGACAACCGTCAGGCGGCACCCCCGGTCAACCAGCATGCGCAGGATATTGCGTTTTACGCCAAAGTCATAGGCCACGACATGGTGCGCAAGCGCCTGGGCATCGGCCGGCAGCCCCTCTTCCAGAGACCAGGAACCCTGGCTCCAGGGGTAGGACGCATCGACCGTTACCTCTTTAGCCAGATCCAGCCCTTTAAGGCCAGAGAAGGCCTTGGCAGCAGCTAAAGCTGCTGATTCGTCGATGTTGTCACCTGCCAGGATGCAGCCACTCTGCGCCCCTTTCTCACGCAGGATACGGGTCAGGCGGCGGGTATCTATACCGGCAATGGCGACGACCCCTCGCTGCTGCAGATACTCATCCAGTGGCAGCTGGTTGCGCCAGTTGCTGGCAAGCAGCGGCAGATCACGAATGACCAACCCGGCCGCATCAATGCGTGGAGACTCCTCATCCTCATCATTGGTGCCGGTATTTCCGATATGGGGATAGGTCAGGGTGACAATCTGACGACAGTAGGAGGGATCGGTCAGAATCTCCTGATAGCCGGTGATAGCGGTATTGAATACCACCTCTCCCACTGTCTGACCGTCAACACCGATGGACTCCCCCCGAAAAAGGGCGCCATCCTCAAGGACCAAAAGCGCAGGTTTTCTCAAGAAACACTCCGGAGCAGGCATAAAAAACGGGATGGATTCAGTGAACCCGCCCCGCTTGCAAGATTAATCTGGATGCAACAAGACAAAAGTCCGTCGCGAAGCTGCCGAATTCTACTTGATTGCAAGCGCCCATGTCCAATGCCAAGTCAAGCTCAGGAACCAGGGTTGGTTGTGATTTATGGAAACATAAACTAATGTTCATTCCAACAGTGTCGCTATAGTATCAAGTATGGACAAGCCCGACTCTTCTCAACCAAACCATCACACACTGTCAGGCCTGGAGCTGGCAATTGAGATGACCGCCCAGCGGGATCATATGTCGCTGACAGCCCTCTTCCTTGGGCAGCTCCAGACGATTGTTCCAGGCATGCTTGTTGCGAGGGTCTTTGAGGTTCACTGTGCTGATGGCTGCAAGGATTATTCCGGCGTTCCCACGGACAAACTCATTGTCCGTGAACTCATGAATGACATGGCGAGTCCCAAACCTTTCACCGATTTTGCAGACCTGAATCACTGCATCCAGAATGCCGCCTCTGGCCAAGAAGGCACAAAACAGCATCAGCAGATCATGTTGCCAATTCCTGGAGCAAACGGCCAGATGAGGGTGCTGCTGCTAGAGGCAGAGCTGATCGACCCCGATAACTGGGTCATCATCCATAACCTGCTCAGCATCTACGGCAATCTGCTGCTGACTCTGGATGAAAAAGAGAGGGATCAGCTGACCGGGCTGCTCAACCGCCAGACCTTTGATCATAAGCTGACCCAGATCATCTCGTACTACCGCAAACAAGCCCTGCAGGAGGGGAGAGGCAAGGGTTCATCCTGGCTGGCCATTCTCGACGTTGACCACTTCAAGAAGGTCAATGACGAGCATGGGCATCTGATTGGCGATGAGGTTCTGCTCGTCTTTTCCAGGCTGATGGAGAAGAGCTTTCGCTGCACTGACCTGCTGTTCCGTTATGGCGGAGAGGAGTTCGTGGTCATACTCAACTGTTGCGACAAGGAGGGGGCAGCCTGCGCTCTAGAGCGATTCAGACACACTGTTGAGCAGCATGTTTTCCCTCAGATTGGCCGGTTAACAGCCTCTACAGGCTATGTCTGCCTGCAGGACGGCATGCTTCCCAGCACACTTATCGACCGGGCAGACCAAGCACTCTACTACGCCAAGGATCACGGTCGAAACCAGGTGATCTCTTACGAGACCATAAGCAAGCAGGCCGATGCGCCAGCAGCGGTGGAAGATGGCGGTATTGAACTTTTTTAATTCCAGATACTGGAGGAAAGAGCACGACGATTATTGAAAATGCTATATTCCCGCCTTCAATGACTTGCCGCCCCCCTCAAGACTACAGCATCCTCGCCCAAAAGATTAAACAGTGGGCAATAGAGTTCGGTTTTCAGGAGGCCCGCATTACCAACACCCACCTCGGTTCAGCCGAACCACGTTTAATGACATGGCTGAATCAGGGGCTGCACGGCAAGATGGCCTACATGGCCGAGCATGGCCAGCTGCGAAGCCGCCCACAGGAGCTGATCCCCGGCACACAACGCATTATCTCGGTTCGTATGAATTATCTGGCAGATATTGATAGCGACCCACTGCAGACACTGACCAACCCAAACAGCGCCTATATCTCACGCTATGCGCTGGGGCGTGATTACCACAAGCTCATCCGCTCACGGCTGGCCAAACTGGCGGATAGAATCCGGGACGAAATTGGAGATTTTGACTCAAGAGCCTTTGTCGATACCGCACCGGTGATGGAGAAGCCCATTGCCGCCCAGGCAGGGCACGGCTGGATTGGCAAGCACTGTATCGTGGTCAACCGTGATGCCGGGTCGTTCTTCTTCTTCGGAGAGCTGTTTACCAACCTGCCGCTACCTGTTGATGATGCGGCAGATGATCACTGCGGCAGTTGTCGCCGCTGCATCGACCTCTGCCCCACTCAAGCCATCATTGCACCCTATAAACTGGATGCCCGGCGCTGCATCTCGTATCTAACCAACACCCTGCGGGATTCAATACCTGTTGAGCTGCGCCCACTGATTGGGAACCGCATCTTTGGTTGTGATGATTGCCAGCTGGTCTGCCCCTGGAACCAACATGCGGCAAAAAGCTGCGAACCTGACTTTATGCCCCGACAGGGGCTTGATAGCGCCCAGCTGGCAGACCTGTTCGTCTGGACAGAGGAGGAGTTTCTAAACCGTATGGCAGGCTCAGCCATCCGCCGTATCGGCCACCACTGCTGGCTGCGAAATATTGCCGTGGCACTGGGCAATGCACCAGCCTCCGATGAGGTGGTTGCCGCCCTGCAATCCAGGGCAGATCACGAATCAGCATTGGTACGCGAGCATGTCGCCTGGGGGCTAAAGCAGCATTCAAACTAATCTGGTAACCGCAAAAAGTGTTCACGATAGTAGACAAGCTCATCGATGGAGTCTTTGATATCATCCAGCGCCAGATGTTTGGACTCTTTTTTGAACCCCTTCGCCATATCCGGTGACCAGCGATTGGCCAGCTCCTTGAGGGTGCTGACATCCAGATTGCGGTAGTGAAACCACGCCTCCAGCTTGGGCATGCAGCGCGCCATAAAGCGTCGATCCTGGCAGATGCTGTTGCCACACATTGGAGATTTACCCGCTGGCAGATACTTCTCCAGAAAGGCCAGCGTCTCAGCCTCTGCCGCTGCTTCATCATACTGGCTGGCACGTACCCGCTCGATCAGCCCCGAATGGCCATGCTGTCGCTGGTTCCACTCATCCATGCCCGCCAATACGCTATCTGATTGGTGAATGGCAATCATTGGCCCCTCGGCCAGGATATTCAGATTGGCATCGGTGACGATGGTTGCAATCTCAATAATCAGATCATTTTCGGTATCCAGACCCGTCATCTCCAGATCGATCCAGACCAGGTTGTTTGAATCCTGTGCCATCTACTGCCCCTTACTAAACAAAGTTGCTCCGCAGTTTAGCAGAGTCAAACCGCTCTCCATATTTTCTTATCGAAAGCGAAGCTGTGTACTGTTTTAGACCTAACCTGTATCCTTCGCCCATGCATCTTTTTACCCAACTTTTTCTATTGGCACTGGGTCTTGGACTCCTGATTCAGGCCTGGCTGCTCTGGCGACACAGGCAGCATGTCTCTGCACATCAGGATCAGGTACCAGCAGCCTTTGCTGATGCCATCTCGCTGGATGAGCACCAAAAGGCCGCCCGCTACACAGTGGCACGGGTTAAAGCAGCAGGCTTTGAGCTGCTATCAGGCGCTCTGCTGCTGCTGTTCTGGACACTGGGGGGCGGATTAAACTGGCTGCATCAAACCTGGGGCAGCAGCGGACTGAGCACCCTATCAGCAGGCACCGCCTTCATCCTCTCCGCATTTTTTATTATGGGGCTATTGGATATCCCGGTTAGTGCCTGGCGGACATTTAGCCTTGAAACACGCTTTGGCTTCAATCGCACCACGCCCCGGCGTTTTATTGCCGACCTGCTCACCCAGACCGGCCTGATGCTTCTTATCGGCCTCCCGCTGATCTGGATACTGTTGTGGATCATGGGCAGCATGGGTGCGCTCTGGTGGCTTGCCGCATGGGCCGTCTGGATCACCTTTACGCTGCTTATAACCTGGGCCTATCCCACCTTTATTGCACCACTATTCAACAAATTTGAGCCGCTTGCCGATGTCGAGCTGCAAGAGCGCATCCAGCAGCTGCTCACCCGCTGCGGCTTCTCCAGCAGTGGTATTTTTGTGATGGATGGCTCTCAGCGCTCAAGCCATGGCAATGCCTATTTTACCGGCCTGGGCAAAAGCAAGCGCATTGTCTTTTTTGACACCCTGCTGGAGAGCCTCTCCGCAGATGAGATGGAGGCGGTGCTGGCGCACGAACTGGGGCATTTCAAACGCAAGCATGTCCTGAAACGGATGCTGACCATGTCGCTCACCTCACTGATTGGGCTGGCACTGCTCGGATGGCTATCCCAGCAAGATTGGTTTTATAGCGCCCTGGGCATGCAACAGGCCTCTGATGCCGCTGCCCTGCTCCTCTTTTTGATGGTCACCCCCGTCTTCACCCAGTTCCTCCAGCCGCTCTCCAGCTGGCTGATGCGCAGACAGGAGTTCGAGGCTGATG
>Ga0256839_1001203_pt1 | contig 32037 bp, 22 predicted proteins | sample 354166metaG_FD_185968 | JGI IMG/M metagenome (GOLD analysis project Ga0256839, IMG submission 185968) | Hydrothermal vent microbial communities from Mid Atlantic Ridge, Atlantic Ocean - 354-166 | ecosystem: Environmental > Aquatic > Marine > Hydrothermal vents | place: Atlantic Ocean: Mid... | reverse complement strand
GGGTGCATCTGCAGCGCAGCACCGCCGAGCGGGTGCGCATCATCCGCGAGGATTACATTGCCGACAACTGGCCCGGCTACTGCGAACGCTATGGCGACGCGGCCCGCGAGCATTTCTCATCCTTCGTGCTCGACAACCTCGACCGTATCCGCAAGCGGCTGGGCGGTGAGCGCCATGCCCGATTGCGCGTCCTGTTTTCCGAAGCGCTGGAGCGGCTGTTCGAGGAAGGCGATGCCTCGGGTTTCGATGCCGGCATCGAATTGCTGCTCACCGACTACTACGATCCCATGTACCGCTATCAGCTCGAATCCAAGCCCCACCAGCGGCTGTTCGAGGGCGACGAGGAGGCCGTGGTGGCCTGGTCGGAGGCGCAACGGAGCGCATGATGGACGCACCGGCCTTCAAGGATCTGGTGTTCGTCGGCGGCGGCCACAGTCATGCGCTGGTGCTGCGCATGTGGGCGATGAAGCCGCTGCCCGGCGTCCGTCTGACCCTGATCTCTCCGCAATCCATGACGCCGTATTCCGGCATGCTCCCGGGCCTGGTGGCCGGGCATTACGGCTTCGATCAGACCCATATCGACCTGCCACGGCTCTGCGACTGGGCCGGGGTGCGTTGGATACAGGATGAAGTCACCGCCATCGATCCCAAGCGGCGTCGGCTGAGCCTCGCCGGACGGCCCGACATCGAATACGACCTGGTCTCCATCGACATCGGCTCCACCCCCGACCGCTCGATTCCCGGAAGCCGACAGTACAGCACGCCGGTCAAACCGATCAGCGATTTCCACGCCCGTTGGGAGCGCATACGCGAGCAGGCGCGCGAGGGCACGCTGGGCTCGATCGCGGTGGTCGGCGGCGGCGCCGGCAGTGTCGAGATCGTGTTGTCCATGGCCCATCGTCTGCACGAACAGGGCAGCCCGCTGCGCCTCAGCCTGGTGACTGCCGCCGGGACGCTGTTGCAGGGCTACAGCTGGAGCGTCCGCCGCCGGGTGTTGCAGGCGCTGGAGGGCCAGGGTATCGAAGTGCTTCGCGGTTTCCGCGTGGCGCGGGTGGAGGCGGGGCGGCTGATGGCCGAAGACGGACGCGAACACCGCGCCGACGAGCTGATCTGGTGTACCCAGGCCGGTGCCGCGGAATGGATCGCTGCCAGCGGCCTGCGCTGCGATGCGCGCGGTTTCCTCAGCGTGCGGCCCACGCTGCAGGCGCTGGAGCATGACGACCTGTTTGCCGCCGGAGACATCGCCGACATGGTCCGCACGCCGCGGCCCAAGGCCGGGGTGTATGCCGTGCGGCAGGCGCCGGTGCTGTTCCACAACCTGCGCGCGCGACTGCTCGGCGAACCGCTGCGCGATTACCGTCCGCAGGACGGTTTCCTCAGCCTGCTGGCCCTCGGCGGCAAGACCGCTACCGGCATGAAGCCGCTGCCGGGCGGCCTGTCTCTGAGCGTGTCCGGCGACTGGGTGTGGCGCTGGAAGGACCGCATCGACCGCAGGTTCATGCGCCAGTTTCATGAACTGCCGCCGATGACGATGCCCCGCTGCCGGGCGGAGGTGGATCCCCGGCTGATCGATGCGGAAGAACGCGAACAGGAACATGACCCGGCGGTGCGCTGTGCCGGCTGCGGCGGTAAGATCGGCGCCGATGTGCTGCGCCAGGTGGTGCAGTCGATCAGTGGGCAGGCCTACCGGCCCGAGGATGCGGTAGCCCTCGACGACAGACCGCAGCGCCTGTTCCAGAGCGTCGATGCGATCCGCGCGCCGCTGGACGACCCCTGGCTGTTCGGGCGCATCGCCACCCTGCATGCCCTTGGAGATCTTCAGGCCAGCGGGCTGCGGCCGCACAGCGCCCAGGTACTGGTGAGCTTGCCCCATGCCGGCGAACGTCTGCAGCGGCGAGAGTTGGGCGCGCTGATGCGGGGCGTGCTGAAGGAGCTGGATGCGGCCGGCTGTCGGTTTCTCGGCGGTCACAGCGCCGAGGGAACTGAACTGTCGCTGGGCCTGGCACTGCAGGGCGTCGAAGGGGAGGGTGGCTGGCTCGCCCAGTCGGGGATGCGACCGGGCGACCGCCTGCTGCTGGGCAAGCCGCTGGGCAGCGGCGTGCTTCTGGCGGCTGCGATGAAGGCCCGGCTGAGCGGACGCTGGCGTGAACGGTTGATCGAAGGCTTGCTGCGCTCGAACGCCTCGGCCGCAGACGCGCTTCAGGCCGTCGGCGCGCATGCCTGCACCGATGTTACCGGCTTCGGTCTGTTCGGCCATCTTCTCGAAATGTGTCAGGCCTCGGGCTGCGATGCCGTACTGCGGCTTGAGGGGGTTCCTCTCTACCCCGGTGCGCTTGAACTGTCCCGTCAGGGACTGCGCAGCAGCCTCTATCCGCACAACCGCCGCGCCGACCGTGCCATGGTGATGGACGCCGCTGGCGATGAAGACCGGTTGGCGCTGCTGTTCGACCCGCAGACCTGCGGTGGACTGCTGGCTGCGGTGCCGGCCGCCGTTGCCGAAGCTCCGGCCCTGGCCGAGGCCGGCTTCGTCACCGTCGGCGAAGTGCTGCCGGCCTCGGGCGCAGAACCGCTGATCCGGATCCAGTCGTGAAAACCCTGTACCTGATGCGGCATGCCAAGTCGAGCTGGAAGGATCTAGCGCTCGATGACCGCGACCGCCCGCTGAACGCGCGTGGCCGCCGCGATGCGCCGGAGATGGGTCACCGGCTTGCGGCCCGCGGCCCCTTGCCACAACGCCTGCTGTGCAGTCCGGCGCGCCGTGCGCGGGATACCGCTCGGGCGGTGGCCGAGGGCGCGGGGCTGCACGGGGTGGGCTGCATCTCCGATGAACGCCTGTATTTCAACGGTGTCGAGGGCTGGATCGATACGCTGCGCTCCCTCGAAGACAGTCTGGATGTGGTATTGCTGGTCGGCCACAACCCGGACTTCAGTGCCGTCGTCTGTGGCCTCGGCGGCTTGCCGGTGCAGGATTTTCCGACCGCATCGCTGGCCCGCTTTGCACTGACGACGCAGTGGTCCGATCTGCGCCCGGAAACTCTGCAGCTTATCGATCTGGACTGGCCGAAAAAGGGTTGAACCGCAGCACCGCCGGCGCCGGTCCAGCGGCAGTTCATCGGGGTGCACCTGTGTCCTTACCGGCCTGTGCTACACTCCATTGCTTGCTATCCGTGCTGCAATCCGCCGTTTCACGATGTTTCGCCTGCCTTTTTTCCTGTTTTTCCTGCTGCTGATCCCGATGCGTGCACCCCTTGCCGCGGAAACCGACCCGCAACCGCGCGAGTATCTGTGGTCCGTGGTACCCCAGTTCAGCCCGACCGCGGTCCATCGCGACTGGACGCCGCTGCTGGAAGAACTGAGCCGCCGTACCGGCTACCGTTTCCGCCTGTTGCCTGCCAGTGGATTCGATGAATTCGAGCGCGCACTGTTCAATGGCGGCTATGATTTCGTCTACGCCAACCCGTACCAGACCCTTCTGGCACACCGCAAACAGGGCTACATACCCCTGGTGCGCGACGAGCAGCGGAGGCTCACCGGTATTCTGGTGGTGCGCAAGGACAGTCCCTACCAGTCGCCCCGTGATCTCGATGGCAAGACCATCGCCTTTGCTTCGCCCAATGCCTTTGCGGTATCGCTGTACATGCGCGCGATGCTCCGGGAACAGGAAGGCATCGATTTCACTCCTTTGTGGGCCGGCACCCACAGCAACGCCTATCGGGCCGTGCTGCTTGGAAGAGCCGATGCCAGTGGCGGTATCTACCGCACGCTGGAGAAGGAACCGCCCTCGGCGCGGCATCTGTTGCGCATCGTCTACAATCTGCCCAGCACGATCACGCATGCGGTTTCTGCCCATCCACGCGTGCCCGAATCGGTGCGTCAGGAGGTGCAGCTGACGCTGCTGGATCTTGCGCAGAGCGAGCAGGGGCGCAGACTGCTCTCGGCCGTGTTCCTGCCGCAACCCATTGCCGCGGATTTCGAGCGTGACTACCGTCCGCTGGCCAGCCTCAACCTGGACGACTATGTCGTGCTGCCCCGCTGAGTCATGACCCGATTCTGGCGTCGACTGTCCCTGCACCGTCAGCTGGTTGTCGCCAGCACCCTGTTGCTGTTGCTGACGCTGATGGCGACAACCGCCTGGAACCTGCAGTCACAGCGCCGGCAGTTGATCGACGAGGCAACGGACAAGGCACACAGCCTGGCGCAGAGCACGGCCCTGGCCGCGCGCAGCCTGCTGGTGCGTGAATCCTACGATGACCTGGAATCGCTGCTGCTGCAACTGGCCCTGTACCCCGATCTGATGGAACTGGCCGTGCTGGATGCGGATGGACGGATACTGGCTGACGTACTGCAGTCGCCTGAGGGGCCCCAACCGGTCTATGAGCGTCTGACCCGCACGCTGCCGTCAAGCCTGTCTGAACGATCCGTCAGCGGGCTCACCCGGCATCAGGGCGATGTACTGATCCTGTGGCAACCGGTGCGAACCTCGACCCTGCTCGGCTGGGTACTGCTGAAGATTGATCTCGGGCCGGTCGAAAAACGGATTGCCCAGGCCTTGCGTGACAACCTTATGGTGGCTGCGGCGGCCACGCTGATTGATCTGATGGTGCTGTTGATGGTGCTGTGGTGGCCCGGTCGATCGTTCCGTGCCGCCATCGATTTCGCGCAGCGCATGACCGCGCACCCCGGCCAGACGCTGGATGTGCGCGGCGGTTCGCGGGAAGTGGCCGAGCTGGTGGATGCCCTGAACCAGGCTTCCATCGATCTGGCGCAACAGCATTCCAGACTGGAGGACATGAACCGGCGCCTGGAACAGCGCGTCGAGGAGCGCACCCGTGACCTGCAACGCAGCCAGCTCAGTCTCAAACGGCTGCATCTTGCGGTCTCCCAGAGCCAGATGGCGCTGGTGCTGCTGGACGAGCAACTGAACATAGAGGAAGCCAATCCGGCCTTCGAGAGCATGACCGGTCACGCGATCGAGTCGGTGATCGGCCAGGAACTGTTCCGCCTGATCTGGTCGAGCAAGAATACACCGAAGCTGCTCGATGAGTTGATCGATCACCTCAAGCAAGGCCGCTACTGGCAGGGGGAGGTGACGCTGCGCCGCGCCAACGGCTTCCGCTTCTGGGTCAAGCTCGCGGTGACCACGATTCAGCCCGAGGGTGAAGGTGAGCATCTGGGTTTCCTGCTGACGATGGAAGACATCAGCGAGCGCAAGGAGTACGAGAAGCAGCTGATCCAGCAGGCCAACTTCGATGCCTTGACCGGCCTGCCCAACCGTGTGCTGGGTTTCGATCGCCTGCAACAGGCGATGCGCATGGGCCAGCGGCAAAACCGCAAGACCGCGGTCATGTATCTGGATCTGGACCGGTTCAAACAGGTCAATGACACCCTGGGGCACCGGGTCGGCGACCTGCTGCTGATCGAGGTGGCGAACCGGCTCAAGCAGTGCATGCGACCCTATGATGTGGTGGCACGGCTCTCCGGTGATGAATTCCTGATCGTACTTTCCGGTGTCGAGGATCCGGTTACCGTCGAGCATGTGGCGGAGAAGATCCTCCATGTGCTGTCCCAACCTTTCACCGTGGAAAAACGCGATCTGCATGTCGGCGCGAGCATTGGCGTGTCGGTGATTCCGGATGACGGCGAAGATCCGGAAGAAATCCTGCGCTACGCCGACACCGCCATGTACCAGGCCAAGCAGGCGGGCCGCAACTGCTTCAAGTACTACACCCAGTCGATGAACGAGGAGGCGCAGCGCCGCCTGCAGCTTGATTCGGCCTTGCACCTGGCACTGGAACAGGACGAGATCGAGCTGTACCTGCAACCCATCGTCAGCTGTGGACAGGGGAAGATTGTCGGTGCCGAGGCCCTGATGCGCTGGCAATCCGAGGCACTGGGCAGTATTTCACCGGAACAGTTCATCCCGATCGCCGAGGAAAACGGCCTCATCGACGAGCTCGGTGCCTGGATACTCGACCGTGCCTGCCGTGAACTGGCCGGCATGCCGGAACTGGAATTCGTGACCGTCAATGTCACCAGCAGCCAGTTCCGCATCATCGATTTCGCCGACCGGGTGCATGCGGTACTGGACCGTTACCGTCTCCCGGCGAGCCGACTGCATCTGGAAATCACCGAGCGGGTCTTGATGACCGATCAGCGTGTCGTTCTCGACAACATTCAGGGCCTCCAGGAGAAGGGCATCGGACTGGTGATCGACGATTTCGGCACCGGGTATTCCTCGCTGTCCTACCTCAGTCGCTTCCCCTGTCATGCACTGAAGATCGACCGCAGCTTCATCGCCAGGATGGTCGAGGATGCCTCCGCCGAAGCGCTGGTCGATGCCATCATCCACATGAGCCATGCGCTGGGTGTGCGGATCATCGCCGAAGGCGTGGAGACCCAACGCCAGTGGGACATGGTCTGCAGCAAGGGGACCGATCTGGTACAGGGGTTCCTGATTGCCGGCGCACTGGAGGTGGACGCATTTCGTCGCCGGTTGCAGCAGCACTCGACGGCAAGCGGTGGAACGGACGATGAAGAGCGGGACTGAAGCTGAACCGGACAGCGCAGCAGGCGGTCTCACTCTGCAGGCGCCCGCGGCCCGCCGGCGCAACCACACGGGAATCGGCCGATGAAAAAATGGGGCGTGCTTGTGCTGCTGGGGGCGTTGATTGCTCTCTATATCTACTTTGGCCTTGGGCAGTACCTTGACCTTTCATGGCTCAAGGCCCAGCACCAGGCGCTGCAGGAGCTGTATCGTCAGCATCCGTTGCCTGTGCTGGCGGGTTACTTCCTGCTCTATGTGCTGGTGACCGCGCTGTCGCTGCCGGGTGCGGCGGTGATGACCCTCGCCGGCGGTGCCATCTTCGGGCTGTGGACCGGTCTGCTGGTGGTCTCCTTTGCCAGCAGCTTCGGCGCCACGCTGGCTTTCCTTGTCTCGCGTTATCTGCTGCGTGACTGGGTGCAGCAGCGCTTTGGCGATTCGCTGGCTTCCATCAACCGCGGCATCGAAAAGGATGGTCCCTTCTACCTGTTCGCGTTGCGGCTGGTGCCGGTGTTCCCCTTTTTCATCATCAATCTGGTGATGGGGTTGATGCCGATCCCTGCGTTCACCTTCTACTGGGTCAGCCAACTCGGCATGCTGCCGGGTACGCTGGTCTATGTGAACGCCGGAACCCAGCTGGCAGGCATCGAATCGCCCTCGGACATTCTCTCCCTGCCACTGATCCTGTCCTTCGCCCTGCTGGCCCTGCTGCCGTTCATCGGCCGTGCTGTGCTGCGGCTGATCCACCGGCAGCGGGCATTGTCCGGCTACCGCAAACCCTCCCGTTTCGACGCCAACCTGATCGTCATCGGTGGTGGCTCCGCAGGACTGGTGACCGCCTATATCGCCGCCGCGGTCAAGGCACGGGTGGTGCTGATCGAGAAATCGAAGATGGGAGGCGACTGCCTGAACACCGGCTGCGTGCCGTCCAAGGCGTTGATCCGCAGTGCCCGGCTGGCCGCCGAGATCGCCGACAGCAGTCGCTACGGTCTGGAATGCGCCCGGCCCAGAGTCGATTTCCAGCGGGTGATGCAGCGGGTAGGGGAGGTCATCGAAGGTATCGAACCCCATGACTCGGTGGAACGCTATACCCGACTCGGCGTCGAGGTGGTGCAGGGCGAGGGACGGATCGTCGATCCCTGGACGGTTGAGGTGGCCGGCCGAAGGCTCACCGCCCGCAACATTGTCATCGCCACTGGTGCACGGCCTTTCGTTCCGCCGGTTCCCGGCATCGAGACGGTCGATCCCTTGACCTCGGACAACCTGTGGCAACTTGAAGAGCAGCCGCGTCGGCTGCTGGTGCTTGGCGGCGGCCCGATCGGATGCGAACTGGCCCAGGCGTTTGCCCGGCTGGGTTCCCAGGTCACCCAGGTGGAAATGGCACCGCGTCTGCTGATCCGCGAAGACGAGGAAGTCTCGACTCTGGTGGAGGCGCGTTTCCAGAGTGACGGGATGCGCGTGCTGACCGGACACAAGGCGCTGCGCTTCGAACGGGAAGAGGGTGGCCCGGTGCTGGTGGCCGATCACCAGGGCAATGAGGTCCGTATCGGTTTCGACCGCGTGCTGGTGGCGCTGGGGCGAAAGTCCAATGTGGAAGGTTTCGGCCTGGAGGAACTGGGCCTGCGGCTGACCGACCGGGGCGCCATCGAGGTCGACGAGTGGTTGCAGACCAGTATCCCCACGATCTATGCCTGTGGCGATGTGGCCGGGCCCTATCAGTTCACCCATGTGGCGGCGCATCAGGCCTGGTATGCCTCGGTCAACGCCCTGTTCGGCATCGTCAGGCGGTTCAAGGCGGATTATTCGGTCATCCCCTGGGCGACCTTCATCGATCCGGAGGTGGCCCGGGCGGGGATCAGCGAGGCGGAAGCCGTCGAACGCGGGATTCCCCACGAAGTCACCCGCTACGGTATCGACGGCCTGGACCGGGCGATCGCCGACGGCGAGGCCCGGGGCTTCGTCAAGGTGCTGACGGTGCCGGGCAAGGACCGCATACTCGGCGTCACCATCGTTGGCAGCCACGCCGGCGATCTCATTGCCGAATTCGTGCTGGCGATGCGCCATGGCCTGGGCCTCAACAAGCTGTTGTCGACGATACACATCTATCCGACCTGGGCCGAGGCCAACAAGTATGTGGCCGGTGAATGGAAACGCGCCCATGCGCCGCAGCGCCTGCTTGACTGGGTAGCCCGCTGGCATGCCTGGCGCAGGGGATGACCGCGGACTTGATCCCGGACATTGAATGCGCACGGTGGATCGGCACAATGGCATCACCGATAACGACCGCAGGAGGATCATGATGGCAGACCTGTTCAGTGACGCGTGGATGAAAGGCTTCCAGCAACAGTGGAACGAAGAACCGGAACTGGCCGATGCGCTGGCGAAGATCGGCTTCGACTCGGTGATCGGCTACGGCTTCAAGGGAGAGGACCAGCCCCGTGGGTACATCCGGGTCGAAGGCGGCAGGGTCACCGAAGCCGGCGCCTACAACGGCCGTGAGCTGAACTGGGACATGCGCGCCGACGAGGCCAGCTGGCGCAAATGGTTCCAGAAGGACTTGGGCATGACCGGACTCGGCATGGCCGTCACCACCGGCAAGCTGAAATTCAATGCCGGTGACTTCAAGGCCATGATCAAGGATCCGCGCATGGCCGGACCCTTCATCAAGAGCTTTGCGGTGATGGGGCGCGTCTGATCCGGCCCTCGTACTGTACGTCCTACGAATTGTGCTTGCCAGCATTGGGTTTCAGGAGTAGCGTATGGGTGCGGAATCAATCCGCGACTCGCCGCAGGAAGCGGTTCAGGCCAGTAGGACTTGGCGCACTCTCATCTCTTCCCGTGGCATCGCCGGCCCCGTTCGATGCGCCAAGCGACAAATGGATCAGAACAGGGCTGTTCACAGGACATTTTCATTGGAGGAAAAGCCATGTCTGGACGGCACGCTACCACAAAGAAACGCAAGCCCTCATCCACCCGTGAGGGTGAAGCAGGGCAGGAACCGGTTCTCAAATCCACAGGCGATCTGAGGGCCATCAAGGACCGGGAAAGAGAGCGCTTCGCGCGCATCGCCCGTGGGGATCTGCCGCTAGGGATCTTCCGCAAACCCTGTCGGGTAAAAATCCTGATGCTGGTGGACACGGGCATCTCGTACAATCAGTTTTACTTTGGACTGAGCGAGGTCCTCGATACCCTGCGCGAGAACCCTGAATGGTGGGTCAACTTCGAAGTCACGCGCGCGCACCGGCAGAATGACCCCAATCCTCCGGCAAACGGAACGCCAGCCTACGACCTGTACGGTCCGCACTTCGAGAATTTCCGCTTCGATCAGTCGGGTTTCGACCTCGATGACTATGACCAGGTATGGTTTTTCGGTTTCAACCGCGGGAACACAGGTGCTTTGACCGATGATGAGCTGGAGATCCTGTTCCGCTGGATGGACAACGGAGGCGGTGTGTTTGCAACCGGAGATCATGCCAACCTGGGAGAGGCCTTGTGCTCGAACATTCCCCGGGTGCGCAGTATGAGGAAATGGAGGACAGCAGGGGTTGATCCCGCGCCTTTTGCGTTCGGCCCGGATCGTCACGACACCCTGCGCAAGGGTCATGATTTTCCGGGCACGGCAGCTGTGGATGAATCCACGAGCTATACCTTCGACGACGAATCGGACGATGTACCGATGGTCATCCGTCTGCGCTGGTATGTTCATCACCACTGCCATGGCGGTCATCTCCACCATCATCATCTGCACTGGTACTGGCCGTATTTTACGAGACGTTCGCCTCATCCGGTGCTGTGCGGGATGGACGGCCCGATCCGCATTCTGCCCGATCACCCGCATGAAGGCGAGGTGGTTGTGCCCCGGGATCTTACCGAGATCGCAAGCTTTGGCGATTATTCGGCCCCGGAGTATCCGGAGGTCTCCGGTCAGCCCCTGTCTCCGGAAATCATCGCCTGGGCCAAGGTGCAGGACGATCACAGCAACGAGAGCTTCAAGGGCGCGTGTAACGCCAAAGAGTTCGGAGCGATCGGTGCTTACAACGGCCATTGCGCGGGTGTCGGTCGTGTCATCGTCGATTCGACCTGGCATCACTGGTTCGATGTGAACCTGACCGGTCGCATGGTTTTCTCCAGCAGCACTCCGGGTAATGTCGAAACCGGCGACCTGCGCAAGCTGGAGGGTTTCAACAGCTCGCCACAGGGGCAACAGGCCCTGTCACGGATCCGCAACTATTACCGCAATGTGGCCATATGGTTGTCGCCCAGGAATCGCCTTCGCTGCATGGCGGCGCGCGGTCTGTGGAACGCGCTGCGCCGCTATCCCTTGTTTGCAGACCTCAGTCTGGACCAACCGATCTGGGTCAAGGGGCATCATGCCATCGATGTGTTGGGCAAGTATGCCGGCCAGTGTCAGGTCTACTCCTGGTGGCCACTGCTGTATCCCAAGCTCGACATCAACCGCCTGATGGACCCGGAAGTATTTCCGGTACCGATCGATCCGTTGAAGATGATGGATGCCTTCATATTGGGGGGTATCCTCCACGCGATGATCGAGATCCGGGACTCCGGAAAAGCGGACCGTAAAGCACCCAACGACAAGACCTTACTGAAGACAGCCGAAACAGGCGCCCGTGCGGGCGTTGAAGCCTTGCTGGAGCACATCGGCCAGAGCCAGAAAGCACACAAGGTGCTGGCCGATATCTTGAAGAAAGGGGTGAAATAGGACGCTAATGCCCGCTTCCCGGCCCTGTACCGGGGAGCGGGTCTATCGCGTCCAGGGCATCATGTCGCGCATGCCTTTCATCGCCGGGGTGACCTGGCGTGACATGTAACCGACATCGTTGCGCATCAGCCCCAGATTGCGGTCGATCCCGCCGACCTTGCCGTTGATCTGGGCCAGGTTGCCGCTCATGGCGCCGGTATCGGCAGTCAGCGCATCCATCTTCGATGACATGTTGGCGACGGAATCCTGCATCAGTGCCATGTCGCCGGACATGCTGCTCATCGCCGTTTCCATGATGTAGACCACGCGGAACATGTAGACGATGGCGATGATGGCGAGAATGACCGCGGGCACGGCGATCCAGCGATTGCGCCGGGTACGCTGGCTGTAGACCCGGTCCAGTTCGCTGAGCTTCTTGTCCTGCAGTTTTTCCTGTTCCTGTACTTCCTTGAGGGTCAGTTCATGGTCCTGCCGGATGGTTTCGGTCAGCGCCTGCAGGATGACCGTATTGCGGTCTTCGTTGGTGCCGTGCCGCTTTTCGAGTTGTTCGAAGGCCTGATTGAGGGTCTGGTAGAGCTTGGCCATTTCCTGCTCGCGCTGGCGGGTTTCCTCGCTGTTGCGTCGGGAGAGGACGGTAAATCCTTCGCGGACTTCCTCGGCCAGGGCGCGGATCTGGCGATCGCGCAACTGCTGTTCCTCACGCATCTGCTCGGTCAGGGCTTTCAGACTGTCGAGGGTCTGACGGATCACCGGATCCACCGTGTTCTGTCTGGCGGCCGAAGCCTTCTTCGTCGTTGTCGATTTCTTGCTGCTGGCGCTGGCCGCCGTCTTTTTGGTGACTGCTTTCTTGCGGCTGGCGGTCTTTCTGGCGGGGGTCTTACGGGGTGCTGCGGTGGCGCTGTCGCTGTCTTTTGGATCGGTGGCCATCGGGCTGTCCTCCTGTAATATTAGGGAATCATTATATGGATTCGGCTGCGCAGTCCCATCCCCCGAAAGAGGGGGGTTGGTGTACAATTTCATTTTTTGCCCCAGCCATTGCATGAAAACCGATAACGCACCCCGCAAGTACCTCAAGGACTACCGCGCTCCCGATTTCACCATCGATCGCTGTGAGATCGAGTTTTCCATCCATGATGATCACACACGAGTGGTCGGGCAGCTGCAGCTGCGGCGGCTGACCGGGGACAAGCAAGCGCCGCTGAAGCTTGATGGTGTCGGTCTGAAGCTGATCGATGTGATGATCGACGACGAGTTTCTCGACGATTCCGACTACAGCTACGATGGCCAGATCCTGACCATCCCGTTCGTGCCGCACGAATTCCGCTTGCGCACCACGGTGGAGATCAATCCGGCCGCCAACACCCGCCTCGAAGGTCTGTACAAGAGCAACGGCAATTACTGTACCCAGTGCGAGGCGGAAGGTTTCCGGCACATCACCTTCTTCATCGACCGCCCCGATGTGATGGCCGTGTTTACGACGACCATCCGTGCCGACAGGGCTACCTGTCCGGTGTTGCTGTCCAACGGCAACAAGATCGACAGTGGCGAGGAAGACGGCCTGCACTGGGTCAAGTGGCATGATCCCTTCCCCAAGCCCTGCTACCTGTTCGCGCTGGTGGCGGGAGACCTGGCCTGCATGGACGGTGAATTCATCACCCGTTCCGGGCGCAAGGTACGCCTCGAATTCTACAGCGAGGCCCACAACATCGATCGTTGCGGCTTCGCACTGGAATCCCTGAAGAAGGCCATGCGCTGGGACGAAGAGCGCTTCGGCCTGGAATACGACCTGGACCTGTACATGATCGTCGCGGTGGACGATTTCAACATGGGCGCAATGGAGAACAAGGGGCTGAATGTCTTCAATACCCAGTATGTGCTGGCCGATCCGCAGACCGCGACCGATGACAATTACCTGGGCATCGAGGGCGTCATTGCCCATGAGTATTTCCACAACTGGACCGGCAACCGGGTGACCCTGCGCGACTGGTTCCAGCTCAGCCTCAAGGAAGGCCTGACCGTGTTCCGCGACCAGGAATTCAGTGCCGACATGATGTCCCATGCCATCCAGCGCATCAACGATGTGCGTGCCCTGCGCAGCTACCAGTTTCCGGAGGATGCGGGGCCGATGGCCCACCCGGTGCGTCCCGGTTCCTATGTGGAGATCAACAACTTCTACACGGTAACCGTTTACGAGAAGGGCGCCGAAGTGGTGCGCATGTACCAGACCCTGCTCGGCCGTGACGGCTTCCGCAAGGGCATGGACCTGTATTTCGAGCGTCACGACGGGCAGGCGGTGACCACCGATGATTTTCGTCAGGCCATGGCCGATGCCAACGGGGTCGACCTGGACCTGTTCCAGCGCTGGTACGATCAGGCCGGCACCCCCAAACTCTACCTCAACCGGCTCTATGATCCGGACAACCGCGTGCTGACGCTGAAGCTGCGCCAGGATCCGGGGCAGACCCAGGGCGTCGACAATGCGCCGTTCCTGATCCCGTTCCGTCTTGCGTTGTTCACCCAGGACGGGCAAGCGTTGCCGCTCAACGAGCAGGGGGACACCGAACTCACCCTTGGCCTGGCCGAGCGGGAGATGCGCTTCCAGTTCCGTGACATACCCGAGCTGCCGCTGGTATCGGCTCTGCGCGATTTTTCCGCCCCGGTGATCCTGCACAGCGACCTCAAGTCGACGGAACTGGCACGCCTGATGGTGGTGGACAATGATCCCTTCAATCAGTGGGATGCCGGTCAGCAATACGCCACCCGGGTACTGCTGGAAATGATCGAAGGCGATGAACCCTGCCTCACCGAAGGAATGGAAGGCCTGCTGCAGGCTCTGGGCGCAATGCTCGACGACACCGGCATCGAATACCCGCTCAAGGCCGAAATGCTGTCCCTGCCCGATGAAGACTACCTCGCCGAGATGTGCGCCGTACTCGATGTGCACAAGATCATGGAGGTCCGGGAATTCGCGCTGCAGCGGATTGCCGAACGCCACGAGGCGCGCCTGCTTGCGCTCTACCACGAATGCGCCGACAGCGGCGACTACCGCATCGACCCGGAATCGGTGGGCAAGCGCCGCCTGAAGAATACCTGCCTCGCCTACCTGACCCGGCTCGGCAAGTCGGCCCATGAGCAGCTGGCCGTGGACCAGTACCACCGGGCCGGCAACATGACCGACCGAATGGGCAGCCTGCGCGCGCTGGTGGATCGCCCCGGCGCCAGCCGCGACGCATTGTTCGACGATTTCTACCAGCGCTTCGCCGACAACCCGTTGGTGCTCAACAAGTGGTTCAGCCTGCTGGCCTCCAGCCGCAGCGACCAGGCGCTGGAGCAGGTGATGGCGCTGGCCGGGCATCCCGACTTCACCCTCACCAACCCCAACCGGGCGCGCTCCCTGCTGGGGCCCTTCTCGCGCAATGTGTCCGCCTTCCATCACCGTTCCGGAGCGGGTTATGAATTCCTGGCCGACCAGATTCTCGAACTGGACAGCCTCAACCCGCAGATCGCCGCTCGCATGGCCCGCGCCTTCCTGGTCTGGAAGAAACTGCCGCCCGAGCTGGGCGAGAAGATGAAAGCGCAGATCCTGCGCATCCTCTCCAAACCCGATCTGTCGCCGGATGTGACCGAGCTGATGCAGTCGGCGCTGGCCGACAGCGACTGATCCGGCGCAGTGGAGGGCGGGACCACGCTGATCGCGCCACGCCTGGGTCGCTGGCCGGAAAGCGGTCTGTCGGCGGCCGAGATGGAGCGGCTGGCGCCGTCGTTATCCCGTTTGCTGGCCCGTTCGCGCATGCTCGGGGGCCCGCCACGCGGTCTCGACGGGCTGCTGGCCGAGAGCCTGGGCCTGGAGGGGGCCGGGCTGCCCTGGGCACGCGCTCTGCTGGCCCGTCATGACCTTCCCGTTCGGGAGGGCACAGCGTTGTGTTTCCGCCTGTTTCACGCCCGAGCCGACATCAGCAATGCACTGGCCCAGCCAGCGGCGCTTTCTGAACATGATTCATCCTTAATAATCAATGACTTGACAGATGAATTTAAAGCAGATGCTCACTTAGATGCCGTCTCATCCGGAGCGGGCATACTGTGGCTGCGCGAAGTGGAGACACCACGCGATCTGCCCCATGTCCGCGACCTCTACGGTCAGCCGCTGGCGGCCTGGTATCAGCGGCTGCGCAGTCACCGCGACTGGTACCGGCTGCACAACGAGATGCAGATGTTTCTGCACCTGCATCCGCTCAACCGGGAGCGCGAGCGACTGGGGCAGCCGCTGGTCAACGCCCTGTGGTGCTGGGGCGCCGGTAAAGTACCGGAACGGCCCAGTCCGCTGTCCGGCCATGCCGACGATGAGGACACGCGCGCGCTGTTCGCGCTCTGCGCCCACGGCAGCGATACCCTGGAAGGTCTGATGGGCAGAGCGGCCGGCAGTGGCCGGCTGGTGGTGTGGTCGGCCTGGAGCCGCATCCTGCAGGTAGGCGCAGAAGAAGCCCTGGACGAGGCCCTGCAACGGCTCGACCGGTCAGTGGTGGCACCGCTGCTGGAGGCGAAGCAACCGATCCGACTGCTGACCGGTGACGGACTGTCGTTCTTCTATCAGCCGGCCAGCCGCTTTATGTTCTGGCGGCGCGGCCATGACTGGCAGCGGATGGCAGTGCAGCCGTGAGTACCCGGAAATGGGTCGAGCGGCCCCCGCAGTGCAGTTGGCAGGATGAGCACAGCCCGCTTCCTCCGCTGCTGCGGGATCTCTATGCCCGGCGCGGCCTGTGCAGCGATGCCGAGGCCAGCCGTTCCCTGGCCGATCTGCCTTCACCCTTTGCCATCACCGGTATGCGCGAGGCGGCCGAATGCCTGGCCACGCATGTGGAGGCGGGCAGTGCCGTGTTGATCGTTGGCGACTACGATGCCGACGGCGCCACCAGCACCGCCCTGTGCCTGCGCGCGCTGGAGGCGCTTGGGCGTCGCGCCGATTTCATGTTGCCGGATCGTCAGGTCGATGGCTACGGACTGTCGCCGGGTCTGGTCGAGCGCATCATCGAACACGGTCCCGATCTGGTCATCACCGTCGATACCGGCATTGCCAGCGTGGACGGCGTGGCGCGGCTCAGGCAAGCCGGCATCCGCGTCATCGTCACCGACCACCATCTGCCGGCCGAGACACTTCCCGCGGCCGATGCGGTGGTCGATCCGAACCTCAGTGACGACGACCCCGGGCGATGCCTGGCCGGCGTCGGGGTGGCCTTCTACCTGATGCTGGCGCTGAGGGCGGTGCTTCGTGAGCGGGGCCGGTTCGAAGGCCGTGAAGAGCCGGCGCTGGATGCCTTGCTCGACCTGGTGGCCATTGGTACGGTCGCCGATCTGGTGCCGCTGGACCGCATCAACCGCATCCTGGTGGATCAGGGCCTGAAGCGGCTGCGCGCCGGCGCCTGCAGCGTCGGCATCCGCGCCCTGGTGGAAGTCAGCGGGCGTGAACTGGCGCATCTGGGCAGCGAGGACATCGCCTTCGCCCTGGCGCCTCGGATCAACGCCGCCGGACGCCTCGATGACATGCGTCTCGGCGTGCGCTGCCTGCTGTGCGGCGACCCGCGCCGCGCCCGTGAACTGGCCCGTGCCCTCGACGACATCAACAGCTACCGGCGCGAGCGCCAGCAGGAGATGAGCGAGCAGGCGTTGGCGCAACTGCCCCCACTGGAGGGGCTGGCGTCACGGCGCAGCGTGGTGCAGTACCGCGACGACTGGCACGAGGGCTTGGTGGGGATCATCGCCTCGCGGATCAAGGAGCACTGCTACCGACCCACCCTGTGCTTCGCCCCCGGCAATGACGGACTGCTCAAGGGCTCGGGGCGGTCGATCCCCGGCGTCCATCTGCGCGATGCGCTGGATCGGGTGGACAAGCGCCATCCGGGATTGATCCACCGCTTTGGCGGTCACGCCATGGCGGCCGGACTGAGCCTCGAAGCCGGGCTGCTTGAGCCCTTTGCCGAAGCCTTCGAGGCGGCCCTGCAGCAGGAGGATGCTGCCTGTTTTCAGGATTGTCTGGAACACGACGGCCCCCTCGATCCCGAACGCCTCGATCTGCATCATGCGCTGATGCTCGAAGGCGCCGGGCCCTGGGGGCAACACTTTCCGCGCCCGTCCTTCACCGGCCGTTTCCAGATCCTGGATCATCGCGTGCTGCAGCAGCGTCATCTCAAGTGCGTACTGCGCCACGAGTCCGGCGGCGAGCCGCTGGATGCGATCCTGTTCCAGGCCCCGGAACCGTTGCTGGATACGGTTCCCACACGGATCGAAGCGCTGTTCGAACTGACCGTCAACCGGTTTCGCGGCCGCGAATCCCCACAATTGCTGCTGCGCGATCTGCGGCCATTGGGCGCCTGATCGGTTTTTTCATTCACATTCGCGGCCCGGCGGGCTATAAGGGGGCATCGAGTCCGTACCCGAGGTTGCCCTTGTCGAAAGCCGCCCCGCGATCGCCGTTTGCCGCGCCCCAGTCACCCGGTATCCCCAGCCGCCTGCTGCCGCTGCTGTTGGGCCTGCTGTTGATCGCGCTGCTGACCGGTTGCGGGCAGGGTGAGTCGCTGCCCCGGCTGGACACCGCCGCGGTCGCGAGCGAAACCGAGATCGCGCAGGCCACGGCCGGGTCCACCCGCAGCGAGGCCTATTCATTTTCCTTCGATCTGCGCATCTCTCCCAGCGAAGATGCGCGCCAGTATCTGCCGCTGATCGAATACCTGGAGCGGCAGACGGGACTTCCGTTCCGCCTCGATTTCCGCACCGACAGCCACAGCCTGGAACAGGGCTTCATTCGCGGAGAGGTGGATTTCGCCATCATCGGCGCCGGCAGCTACCTGGCCTTGCTCGAAAAAACCGACATCCTGCCGCTGGTGCGCGGCCTCAATGCCGAAGGCGAACCCGGTTACCGCGCCTACCTGGTCACCCTGCCGGACAGTCCGTTGCAGGGCATCAGCAGCCTGCGCGGAAAGACACTGGCGCTGGGCAGCCGCACTTCCACCCAGGGCTACCTGATTCCCCGGATCATGCTCGCCCAGGCGGGAATCGATTTCGGTGATCTGGCCGCCCATGAGTTCACCGGATCCCACCGCGCCTGCGCCGAAGCGGTGATCCGCGGGGATGCCGATGCCTGCGGGATGCAGGACATCCTCGCGCGCCGCCTGATCGAAGCGGGCGAATTGCGTGCGCTGGCGATCTCGGAAGTCTTTCCCTCCAGCGGCATCTTCGCCAGTGCCCGGGTTCCAGCGGAAGTGCGCGAACGGGTGCGCAAGGCGCTGATCGCCTTTGATCCCGTGTCGCTCGCCGACCGCCTCTACCACTGGGAACGCACTGAAATGGCCGGAGGCTTCACCGCCGCCAGCGCCGATGACTACACACTGCTCAAGCGCTGGAAGCAACGCTTCGACAACAATCGGGCGCCGGGGCAGGATCGGAAATGAGGCTGTTCTGGTTTCTGATGATCGGCGGCAGCCTGCTGGTGGCGATGGCCAGCGGGTTGCAGCTGCTCAGCTTCCAGTCATTGCTCGATGCCCATTTCAAGCAGGGCACGCGCAATCAGGGAGAACTGCTGGGCGGGCTGATGGCCGACAGCCTGAGCCAGAAGTTGCTCGATGGCCGCCGTCTGGAGATCCGTGAATCCCTGCGCGATCTGGTGGAACAGCAGGACTGGATCGCCTATGCCTACCTCACCGACTTCGATGGCCGGTTGGCGGCGCACAGTTTCGAACGGGGGTTCCCGAAAGCCTTGTTGTCGCGTCTTGGGGCCGATGATCCGCGCGCCGTCGTTGCATTTCAGGGGGAAGGCGCTGTCATCAACGACCTCGCCGTTCCGTTGATACCGGGACTGCCGGCCACGCTGCACATTGGCATCAATGAGCAGCCTTTGGCGCAATTGAGCCGGGAACTGATCGGCCGGGTGTTCCGCCTCAGCCTGGTGGTGCTGCTGATCAGCGTGCTGCTGTGGTGGATGATGGCGCGCAAGATCGCCCGGCCGCTGCAGCGCATCACCGCCCGCATCGATGCCTACCGACAGGGCGAAGTACCGCAACAGGACGCCGGGTCAACGCCACTCAGCGGTTTTCGAGAGATCGACGGCCTGGAACGGCAGCTCGACCAGACGATCCGTGAACGACGGCAGCTGGAAAGCCTGCTGCAGGATCGCGAAGCCTATCTGCGGCTGCTGGTCGAACATTCGCCGGTGGGCCTGGCGCTGACCCGCATGGACGGCGAACTGGTCGAGGTCAATCAGGCCTATGCCGACATCACCGGTTACCCGCGTGATGAACTGCCGGGCATGAGCTACTGGCAGATCACACCCCGCGAATACGAACCGCAGGAGCGTCAGCAACTGGAAGCGCTGGAGTCCACCGGCCGCTACGGCCCCTACGAAAAGGAATACATTCACCGCGACGGCCACCGGGTGCCGGTCCGCTTGTCCGGCCTGATCATCCAGCGTGACGGCGAGCGCTTCATCTGGTCCTCGGTAGAGGATGTGTCGGACCGGCACCAGGCGGAACGGCTGGCACTGATGTTCGAACACCTGCTGCGCCATGCGGAGGAGGAAATCTTCCTCGTCGATCCGACCAGCCTGCGCATCATCGAGGCTTCCCGCGGCGCCTGTGAACGGCTGGATTATGGCATCGAGGAACTCAAGCGGCTGACGCCGATGGACATCAATCCCGACCTGATGCCGGAACAGGCGCGCCGGGTCGTGCAATCGCTGGAGCAGGAAGGCGGGCAGCGAGTGATGCAGGGCGAACACCGCCGCCGAAACGGCGAACGCTATCCGGTGGAGGTTCGCCTGCAGATGCTGGGCGAGGGCATGGATCGAGTCATTTTCGTCAGTGTCTTCGACCTCAGTGGCCTGCAACGCCGCGCGGAGGCGGCCGAGGCCGAGCGCCTCGAACTGGAGCGTCGGGTGGAAGAGCGCACCGCATCGATACGGTTGCAGTCACGCATCATCGAACAGACCAGTGACGCCATCGTCACCTGCAACCTGGAGGGCGAGATCACCGGCTGGTATGGCGGCGCGGCGCGCTATTTCGGCCTGGACAGCGAACAGGCCCTGGGCCGCGGCCTGCGTGAACTGTTTCCGGATGCCGAAGCCTACGCTTTCCACACCCGTTACATCCTGCCGGTATTGGAGCAGGGGCGTCTGGAACTGGAAGCCACGCTACGGCATGCCGATGGCCGCAGCTTGCCCAGCCAGTTGCAGTTCTCGCTGCTGAAGGATGAGCAGGGCAGACCCAGTGGTCTGATCATGACCAGCATCGACATCAGCACCATTCGCCAGCGCGAGCAGGAACTGCAGGTGATGACGCGGCGTCTGGAGGTCGTCAATCAGGAACTCGAATCCTTCTCCTATTCGGTCTCTCACGACCTGCGCGCCCCGCTGCGCGCCATCGACGGCTTCAGCCAGGCCTTGCTCGAAGACTACGGCGACCGGCTCGACGAGGAGGGCAGGGACTATCTGCAGCGCGTGCGTGCCGGTGCACAGCGCATGGCCGAGCTGATCGATGACCTGCTCGACCTGTCGCGGGTCAATCGTTCGGAAATGAAACCGAAATGGGTGGATCTCTCGGAGATTGCCGCTGAAGTGATCGCCGAGCTGCGCCAGGGAGAGCCGGACCGGTCAGTGGAAGTGGTGATCGAGCCGGGGCTTCGGGTATGGGCCGATGCCCGGCTGATGCGGGTAATGCTGCACAATCTGCTCGGAAACGCCTGGAAATTCACCGGACGCACCGAAAAACCCAGAATCATGCTGCGTTCGTCGGAAGCTTTAGCCCATTCTTTTTGTGTGGAAGACAATGGTGTAGGATTCGATATGCGCCATGCCGGCAAGCTGTTTGGAGCCTTCCAGCGCTTGCACCGCGTCAGCGAGTTTCCGGGAACGGGTATCGGGCTGGCCACGGTCAAGCGCATCATCAACCGTCACGGCGGCGAGATCGAAGCCCATGCCGAGCCGGGCCAGGGCGCCCGTTTCTGCTTTACGCTTCCGGTGCAGCCACCCGGGGTTGACACAACAATAACAGAGGAAATGGAATGAGTGAGAAGTACATTCTGTTGGTCGAGGACAACCCCGACGACGAACTGCTTACGGTACGGGCCCTGAAGAAGAACAACATCGCCAACCGCATCGAGGTGGCGCGAGACGGTCAGCAGGCCATCGATTTCATGTTCGCCCAAGGCGAATTCTCGAGCCGCGATCCACTGGACCTGCCCCAGGTCATCCTGCTCGACCTCAAGCTGCCCAAGCTCAACGGCCTTGAGGTGTTGCGAGAACTGCGCGCCAACGAACGCACCCGCCTGGTCCCCGTCGTGGTACTGACTTCCTCCAACGAGGAACGCGACATGATCGAGAGCTATCAGCTCGGCGCCAACAGCTATGTGCGCAAGCCCGTGGATTTCGATCAGTTCATCGAGGCCGCGCGTCAGCTTGGCCTGTACTGGATGCTGCTCAACCAGACCCCCTATGAGTGACGGCGATTTGCAGCACATCCGGGTGCTCCTGTGCGAGGACTCCGAGGACGATGCAGGCCTGTTGGAACTGGCACTGAAACGCGGCGGCTACCAGACCCGCATCCGGTGCGTGGACAACGAACCGGACTTTCTCGATGCTCTGCAGGGCGGCAGCTGGGATATCGTGATCACCGACCACAGCATGCCCAGCTTCAACTCCATCGATGTGATCCGTCGGGTCAACGAGTGGGACCCGCATCTGCCGGTGATCATCGTCTCCGGCAGCATCGGCGAGGAAGCAGCGGTGGAGGCCATGAAATCCGGCGCCCAGGACTATGTCATGAAGGGCAATCTCAAGCGATTGGTGCCGGCCATCGAACGCGAGATCAAGGAAGCCCAGACCCGTCGCGAACACCAGCAGGCTCAGGACCTGATTCACCACATGGCTTACCACGACAGCCTCACCGGGCTGGTCAATCGCCGTGAATTCGAATCCCGCCTGCGAAGCGCCCTGCAGGCGCGCGGTGGAGAAGGTCAACCCCACGCTTTGCTGTATATCGATCTGGACCGTTTCAAGCTGGTCAACGATTCATGCGGCCACATGGCCGGCGACGAGCTGCTGCGCCGCCTGTCACGCAAGCTGCTGCGCTGCGTACGCGAGAACGACACCCTGGCGCGTCTCGGCGGTGACGAATTCGGCGTGCTGCTCGAACACTGTCCGCTGGAGCGCGCGCGGCACATTGCCCAGCACATCCTCGAGACCGTCGATGAATACCTCTTCGTCTGGGGCGAGCGCAATTTCAAGGTCGGTGCCAGCATCGGTCTGGTGACATCGGAAGGCATCGATGACGAACAGACCCTGCTCAGCCTGGCAGACATGGCCTGCTATACGGCCAAGGATCTCGGACGGCACCGCATTCATGTGGCATCACCCGGCGACCGTGAAATCAGCCAGCGCCGGGGCGAGATCGAATGGGTGCAGCGCCTCCGTCACGCCATGGATCAGGATCTGCTGGAACTCCATGCGCAACGCATCCAGCCGCTTGCCGGTAACAGTGCCCACCATGAGTTGCTGCTGCGCATGCGAGACGATGACGGCGGCTTCATCACCCCGGATCGCTTCATTCCGGCGGCCGAGCGCTACAACCTGATGCCCGACCTGGACCGCTGGGTGATCTCCCACGCCTTTGCCTCTCTCGGCGCACTCCCGGACCGAACGGGTTACAGCTGTTTCATCAATCTCTCCGGCAGCTCCCTGTCCAGCGACCATCTGCTCGGTCATGTGCGCGATCAGCTGCGGTTGCACGGCATCCGCCCCGGCCGCATCGGTTTCGAGATCACCGAAACCGCGGCCATCGCCAATTTCGATGCCGCCATCGATACCATGACCCGGCTGCGCGAGATGGGTTTCCGCATCGCCATCGACGATTTCGGCACCGGCATGAGCTCCTTCTCCTACCTGCGTTCCCTGCCAGCCGATTACATCAAGATCGATGGCAGCTTCGTGCGCGACATGCTCGACGATGCCATCGGCCTGGCCATCGTCGAATCGGTCAACCGTATCGCCCATATCGCCGGCCTCGAAACCATTGCCGAGTATGTGGAAAGCGAAGCCCTGCTGCAGCGCCTGCGCGAGATGGGCGTGGACTATGCCCAGGGCTGGGCCATCGGACGGCCGCAGCCGCTGCAAAACCCGCAGCGGGACCGGGCCGCCTCCTGAACCCCCGCCGCGCTTCCTCGTTGTCACTTGATACGGCTCAGGTCATACTGCCTGCGCCCTGATGTACCATCCCCAGCGAGGACTGAACATGACACTCGATGACCCGACTCTGTTGCGCGACCAGGCCTATGTGAATGGGCGCTGGATCGATGGTGACGCCGCGATGCCGGTGATCGATCCGGCCACCGGCGCGTGCATCGCCGAAGTGCCCGACCTGGGGGCCGACGCGACCCGCGCGGCGATCGAGGCGGCGGATGCCGCGCTGCCCGCCTGGCGACAGCGGCTGGCCAAGGAAAGGGCCGCCATCCTGCGCCGCTGGTACGATCTGGTGATGGCGAACCAGAAGGATCTGGCGCTGCTCCTCAGCGCCGAACAGGGCAAGCCTCTGGCCGAATCCCTGGGCGAGATCGCCTATGGCGCCAGCTTCATCGAATGGTTTGCCGAAGAAGCCAAGCGGGTCTATGGCGATGTGATCCCGACCACTGTGCCGGGCCGCCGGCTGATCGTCATCAAGCAGCCGGTCGGGGTGGTGGCGGCGATCACCCCGTGGAATTTCCCCAATGCGATGATCACACGAAAGGCGGCGCCGGCGCTGGCCGCCGGTTGCACGGTGGTGGTCAAGCCGGCAGAAGACACGCCGCTGTCGGCGCTGGCTCTGGCCGAGCTGGCGGAGCGTGCCGGCATGCCCGCCGGCGTGTTCAATGTGGTCACCACCTCGCGGCCGGCGGAAGTGGGCGCGGAACTGACCGCCAACCCGCGCGTGCGCAAACTCTCTTTTACCGGTTCAACCGCCGTCGGCAAGTTGCTGATGCGGCAATGCGCCGACACGGTGAAGAAGGTGGCGCTGGAACTGGGTGGCAACGCGCCCTTCATCGTCTTCGACGACGCCGACATCGATGCCGCGGTACAGGGCGCGATGGCCTCCAAGTACCGCAACAGCGGGCAAACCTGTGTCTGTGCCAACCGGCTGCTGGTGCAGGATGCCGTGTACGACGCGTTTGCCGAGAAGCTCGCCGCCGAAGTCGCCAAACTGCGGGTGGGTGAAGCCCGGGAAGAAGGCGTCAACCAGGGGCCGCTGATCAACGAGGCCGCGGTGGCCAAGGTGGAGGAGCACATTGCCGACGCAGTCGGCAAGGGCGCGCGCATCGCCGTTGGTGGCAAGCGCCATGCTCGTGGCGGCCGGTTTTTCGAGCCGACGGTCCTGCTCGATGTGGACCGCTCGATGAAGGTCGCCATCGAGGAAACCTTCGGTCCGGTGGCGCCGATTTTCCGCTTCCACGACGAGGAAGAAGCCATTGCTCTGGCCAATGCCACCGAGTACGGCCTGGCCGCCTATTTCTATGCCCGGGACATCGGCCGGGTATGGCGTGTGGCGGAAGGGCTGGAAGCCGGCATCGTCGGTATCAACGAAGGCATCATCTCCACCGAGGTGGCGCCCTTCGGGGGCGTCAAGGAGTCGGGGCTGGGCCGGGAAGGCTCGAAATACGGCATCGAGGAATTCGTCGAACTGAAATACCTGAGCATGGGACTCGGCGGCTAGAGGGCTGGGCATGGGCGAGGAGATCTCCACCGATCATTTCGAGGCGGAAGACTATCGCCGGTTCGATCAAAAACTGCACCAGGAGATGGATTTCGTCCGCGATCTGTTTTCCGAAATGGCCTTCGATGCTCAGACCCGGCGACTCGGTTACGAACTGGAACTGTGCCTGCTCGACGATCAGGGCCGTCCCGCGCCGGTCAACCAGCAGATCCTGGAACGCCATGGCAGCCCGCAGATGACCTACGAGCTGGCCCGCTACAATCTGGAGATCAACGGTCATGCCTTCGATGTGGATGCAGGCGTGTTCGCACGCATCCGCGACGACCTGGACCAGCTCTACGCCACCGTGGAGCAGGCGGCCGCCGATGAAGGCGCACGGGTGGGGCTGTTTGGCGTGCTGCCGAGCATTCGCACCGAGCATCTGGAGCGGGAGCGCTACATGTCCGAGATGTACCGCTACCGGCTGCTCGACGAGCGTCTGATGTCGATGCGAAAACGGCCGATACGGCTCGACATCCAGGGCTGCGACCACCTGCGTCTGGAGAAGCGGGATGTCATGCTCGAAGCCCTGGGTACCTCGCTGCAACTGCACATCCAGCTGCCGCGCGACCGGGCCGTTGACGGCTACCATGCCGCGCTCTGGTCCACCCTGCCGGCGCTTGCGGCCAGCGCCAATTCCCCGCTGGTGTTGCAGCACCGTTGCTGGGAGGAATCGCGCATCGCCATCTTCAAGCAGGCGGTGGACACCCGCAACGCGCGTGAGGAAGACGCGCATGTGGTACCGCGCGTGCACCTGGCCAAGGGCTGGATCGGCTCCTGGCTGGAACTGTTCGAAGACATGTTCTACTACAGCCCGATCCTGCCCGAGGTGACCGACCAGCCGGTCGCGGATCTGCATCACTTCAGCCTGCACAATGGCACCATCTGGCGCTGGGTGCGGCCCATCCTCGGCCGCAACGACGACGGGCAGTACCACCTGCGCATGGAGCTGCGGGTTACGCCCTCCGGCCCGACGCGCATCGATACCCTCGCCAACCTGGTGTTCCAGGTCGGGCTGGTGGAAGGCCTGAGTCAGGAAGGCACTGCCCTGACGGCCATGCCCTACCGCCAGTTCGAGGCCGATTTCTACCGCGTGGCCCGGCACGGCCTGGCAGCCGAAATCGGCTGGTTCGACGGCCAGCGCGGCAGCGCGCGTGAACTGGTGCTGGAACGGGCCCTGCCGACCGCCAACGAAGGCCTGCGCCGGCTGGGCATTGAAGACGCCGACGATTGGCTCCATATCATCCGCCAGCGCTGTGAACAGCGGCGCACCGGCGCGCGCTGGATCGACCGTCACTGGACCCGCAGCGGCGATGCCGAGGCCCTGGTGCGCGATTACCTGGAACAGGCCGACCGCAACCGCCCGGTGCACCACTGGCCGCAACCCTGATTCAGACAACGAACCCGATGACCGATTCGCCACAGATACTCGACGCGCTGCCCGACGGCTTTTTCACCACCGAAGCGCGTGACATACGCCGCCTGTTTCCGCAACCGACGCTGATTCACCTGCACGGCGCCCGCGCGCCGGCGCTGTTCGTGTCGATTCTGCTGCACGGCAACGAATACACCGGCCTCAAGGTGATGCAGCGGCTGCTCGGCCGCTACGACGGTATGCTGCCCCGTTCGCTGTGGTTGTTCATCGGCAATGTGTATGCCGCCGAACAGGGGCTGCGTGTGCTGCCGGGGCAGACCGACTACAATCGCTGCTGGCCCGGCACCGAGATGGCGCCCAACGCGGAAACCCGGCTGATGCAGCGGGTGATCGACAGCGTGACCCGCAATGAATTGTTCGCCGCCATCGACATCCACAACAACACCGGCACCAACCCGCTCTATGCCTGCATGACCGACCCGACGCGGCGCAACCAGCACCTGGCGTCGCTGTTCAACCACATTGCGGTGGTCTTCCACTACCCCAAGGGCGTTTCCACCATGGCCTTCGACGGAATCTGTCCGGCCGTCACGCTGGAATGCGGCAAGCCCGGCGATGCACTGGGCATCGAACGGGCCGTGGATCTTGTCGACGGCCTGATGCACCTGGACCATTTTCCGGACCGGCCGGTGCCGCCGCACGACCTGCAACTGGTCGAGACCCAGGCCACGGTACGCATACCCGATGATGTCAGCTTCGATTTCAACCCGTCGGCGCAGGCCGATCTGACCTTCGACCACGGCTTCGAGCGGCGCAACTTCACCGAAATGAAACCCACCGAGGTCTTCGCCCATACCCGCGTGCCACGCCCGCTGGTGGTCACCAATGACAATGGCGAAGACATCACCGACGCGCTGATCCGCATCGAGAACGGCAAGGTGTACCTCAACCGGCAGATGATTCCGGCGATGATCACACTCGACAAGACCATCGTCCGCCAGGATTGCCTCTGCTACCTGATGACCGACTACAGCAACGGAGGAGACGAAAGATGAGCTTCTACATGGTGGCCGGCACCGTGGACTGGGGGCAGGGCACAAGGCCGTTGATCGAGGCCCTGAAACGGCAGCAACTGGATTGTGCGCTGGAGGACGACGAAATCCTCATCGAGGACCCCGAGGCGGAGCTGAGCCTTCGCCCCGGATTCGCTCACCAATGGATACTGGTCGGCGATGCCGGGTCGCAACCGGCCCTGCTGGCGGCGGTACAGCGCCTTTCCACGGCTCTGGAGCGGATGGGGACTCCCCACGCCTTCGAACTGCACGCCCCCGACAACCGGCTGATCGGCGAGGTCGGATCACCCTGAGCAGCGTTCAGTGAACGCATTACATCGAGCCGCTTTTGCGGTAGAATCCGCGCTTTTTCACGGTGCCAAAGCCCGATGATCGAAACCAACCCCCTCAAGCAGCAGATCGACGACCTCCGCCAGCGCATCGAAGCGCTGAGGGGGTATCTTTGACTATGCCGCCAAGAAGGAAGAGCTCGAAGAAATCCGTCTGGAACTGGAAGATCCCGATGTGTGGAACGACCCTGAGCGCGCCCAGCAGCTGGGCAAGGACCGCGCCCGTCTCGAAGCCATAGTCGACGGCCTGGATCAGGCCGAACAACAGGTCAACGACGCCGCCGAACTGCTCGAACTGGCGGAAATGGAAGAGGACGACTCCACCATCGAATCGGTACAGCAGGACCTGGACCGGGTCGAGCAGACGGTTTCCGACCTTGAATTCCGTCGCATGTTCTCCGGCGAGATGGACGACCGCAACGCCTATCTCGACATCCAGGCCGGCTCCGGCGGCACCGAGGCCCAGGACTGGGCCGAAATGCTGCTGCGCATGTACCTGCGCTGGGGCGAGCGCAAGGGCTTCAAGACCGAGCTGATCGAAGTCTCGCCGGGCGAAGTGGCCGGCATCAAGAGCGCCACCGTCAAGTTCGAGGGGGACCACGCCTACGGCTGGCTGCGTACCGAGACCGGCGTCCATCGGCTGGTGCGCAAATCACCCTTCGACTCGGGCAACCGCCGCCACACCTCTTTTGCTTCTGCCTTCGTGTCGCCGGAAGTGGACGACGACATCGACATCGAGATCGACCCTTCCGACCTGCGCATCGATGTCTACCGCGCCAGCGGCGCCGGCGGCCAGCACGTCAACCGCACCGAATCGGCGGTGCGCATCACCCACGAGCCGACCGGTATCGTGGTGCAGTGTCAGAACGACCGCTCCCAGCACAAGAACAAGGCCACCGCGATGAAGCAGCTCAAGGCCAAGCTCTACGAATTCGAATTGCAGAAACGCAACGAAGCCTCACAGGCGGTGGAAGACAGCAAATCCGACATCGGCTGGGGCAGCCAGATCCGTTCCTATGTGCTGGACCAGTCCCGCATCAAGGATCTGCGCACCGGCTACGAAACCGGCAACACCCAGGCCGTGCTCGACGGCAATCTGGACCCCTTCATCGAAGCCAGTCTCAAGAGTGGATTGTAAATGACCGACTCCAAAGCGGCCGAATCGGCCACCCCGCAGGACGAAAACCAGCTGATCGCCCAGCGCCGCGAAAAGCTCGCCGCGCTGCGCGCGCAGGGCCAGGCCTTCCCCAACGACTTCCGCCGCAACACCCTGGCCGGGGAACTGCATGCCGAATACGACGACAAGCCGCGCGAGTATTTCGACGAGCACGAACTGCGCGTGGCGGTGGCCGGGCGCATGATGTCCAAGCGCATCATGGGCAAGGCCAGCTTCGCCAGCCTGATGGACATGTCCGGCCGCATCCAGCTGTTCGTGCAGCGCGACAGCCTGCCCGAAGGCGATTATGCCGACTTCAAGGGCTGGGACATCGGTGACATCATCGGCGCGGAAGGGCGCCTGTTCAAGACCAAGACCGGTGAACTCTCGGTGCGGGTGGACAGCATACGCCTGCTCACCAAATCGCTGCGTCCGCTGCCGGAGAAATTCCACGGGCTCACCGATCAGGAGCTGCGTTACCGTCAGCGCTACCTCGACCTGATCATGAACGAGCCGGCGCGCGAAACCTTCCGTACCCGCACCCGCATCATCAACTTCATCCGCCAGTTCCTCGATGAGCGCGGCTTTCTCGAGGTCGAGACGCCGATGATGCAGGTCATCCCCGGCGGCGCCACCGCACGTCCCTTCGTCACCTACCACAACGCGCTGGACATGGAACTCTACCTGCGCATCGCGCCGGAACTGTACCTCAAGCGGCTGGTGGTCGGTGGCTTTGAGCGGGTCTATGAGATCAACCGCAACTTCCGCAACGAAGGCCTCTCCACCCGCCACAATCCCGAATTCACCATGGTCGAGTTCTATCAGGCCTATGCCGACTACCGTGACCTGATGGACCTCACCGAAGCCATGTTGCGCGGCATGGCCGAGGATGTACTGGGCCGCACCAACGTTCACTACCAGGGCGAGGACTATGACTTCGGCGCCCCCTTTGCGCGGATGACGGTGAAGGAATCCATCCTCCACTACAACCCCGATCTCAGTGCCGATGATCTCGACGACGAACAACGCGCGCGGGCAGTGGCCGAAGCACTCGGCATTCCGCTCAAGGACAGCTACGGTCTGGGCAAGGTGCAGATCGAGATCTTCGAAAAGACGGTCGAGCACCGGCTCAAGAATCCGACCTTCATCACCGCCTATCCGACCGAGGTCTCACCGCTGGCGCGGCGCAACGACGACGACCCCTTCGTCACCGACCGCTTTGAATTCTTTGTCGGTGGACGCGAGATCGCCAATGGTTTCTCCGAGCTCAACGACTACGAAGACCAGGCCGAGCGCTTCCGCCAACAGGTGCAGGAGAAGGAAGCCGGTGATGATGAAGCCATGCATTTCGATGCCGACTACATCCGCGCCCTCGAGCACGGCATGCCGCCCACCGCCGGCGAGGGCATCGGCATCGATCGGCTGGTGATGCTGCTGACCGACTCGCCCAGCATCCGCGATGTGCTGCTGTTCCCGCACATGAGGCCGGAGTAGGGCGGAGCCTCGGCCCGCCTACAGGCGATCGGCCGGGCTGGTCACCGGCAGTACCCCAGGGCGGTTCATCACATGGGTATAGATCATCGTGGTGGACACATTGGCATGGCCCAGCAGTTCCTGCACCGTGCGGATATCCTGTCCCGACTCCAGCAGATGCGTCGCAAAGGAATGGCGCAGCGCATGACTGCTCACCGGTTTGGTAATGCCGGCGTTGCGCCCGGCCTTTCGAATGGCGCGCTGCAGGCTGGTCTCGTGCAGGTGATGACGCCGCAATTCACCGCTGACCGGGTCCTGCGACAGGCTGGCCGAGGCGAAGATGAACTGCCAGGGCCAGGACTCCGCCGCATGGGGGTATTTGCGCGCCAGTGCGTCCGGCAGGTGGACGCTGCCCTGACCGTCGCGCACATCTTCCAGGTGCTGTAACCTGCGCTCGGCCAGGTGCGCCTGCAACGGCTCGATACAACGCTCGGGCAAGGGCACGATTCGGTCCTTGTCCCCCTTTGCGCGGCGTACCGTGATGATCCTGCGGTCGAAATCCACATCCTGCACCCGCAGCCGCAATACCTCCATCAAGCGCAGGCCGCTGCCGTACATCAGAGTTGCCATCAGATGGTGCGTGCCCTCCAGTGCTTCCAGCAGTCGCTGAACCTCCTTCACCGACAGCACCACCGGCAAGCGGCGCGGCTTGCTGGAACGGCGGAATTCCCCCAGATCCAATGGCTGTTCGAGAATGTGTTGAAAGAAATAGGCCAGCGCGTTCAGCGCCTGCTTCTGAGTATTGATCGACACCTTGCGTTCGATCACGAGGTATTCGATAAACCCCCTGGCTTGACCGCTGTCCGGCGATTTGTCATTGTGCGCACAGAACAGAGCAAACCGGCGCAGCCAGTCCATATAGGCCTGCTCGGTACGGAGGGCATATCGGCTTGAACGCAAGGACCGTTGCATCTGCTGCTGCCACTGCATCCAGTCGGGCGGCAAAAAGTGCTCAGCTACGCGAGTACCCTGCTCAACGGCTTTGCGCTCGCCGCCGCCATCCTGCGGCGTCTCAGGCTGAGTCCAGAAACGATCCCACGCCACCTGTTTCGCTTCCGGCAATTTCAGCAAATCCACCAGCAACAGACGCAAGGCATCCACCCGTTGCCGCAACAACCAGGACTGCGCATCCGGTTCATCTCGAAAACCGGCAAGATAAGCCTCAAGCTCCTCACGACGCAAGGCGGAAAGCTTCCGGCCAGGGAAAGCGTGCATCAATCGCTCGACATGACGCACATACCACTGCCGATAACGCTCAGGAACACCCGTGCGCACAAGAACATCCAGATAACGCTGCCAATTCGAATGGGGCAGGGACTGAGCAAACATCGGAGAAGCGGAAAATGATGAGACAGCACATAAAATAGCACGATAGACAGCGTGCAGTCTATCGTGCTATCTTCAGGGTGCTGTCTATTATACTGATAAATCGGCGCCTTCCATGGCGCCGATTTATCGTGTAGCCGATCGGCCAACAAAGGTTCCGATCGGTGAAGGTGGCCTGCGAAAGATATGAACACCATCTAGACGGCGCTTGAGTAGGCGGCCTA
>Ga0256839_1001202_pt1 | contig 32041 bp, 26 predicted proteins | sample 354166metaG_FD_185968 | JGI IMG/M metagenome (GOLD analysis project Ga0256839, IMG submission 185968) | Hydrothermal vent microbial communities from Mid Atlantic Ridge, Atlantic Ocean - 354-166 | ecosystem: Environmental > Aquatic > Marine > Hydrothermal vents | place: Atlantic Ocean: Mid... | reverse complement strand
TGCCCCACCGCCCCTCAAGATTCCTCGCTACGCTCGGAATGACAAGGAGGGTGGAACGACGAGCCCACTGTCATTCCGACCCTTGCCCTTGTCAATTTCTGCCCTTTTCTGTCATTCCGACCGAAGGGAGGAATCTTACGCCACAGACCTAAGATTTCTCGCTGCGCCCGGAATGGCAAAGAAGTGTCATTTTGACCGGAGGGAGAAATCTTGTCCCGCCGCCCCCGGATTCCTCGCTGCGCTCGGAATGACAAAGAAGTGTCATTTCGACCGAAGGGAGAAATCCTGCCCCACCGCCCCTCAAGATTCCTCGCTACGCCCGGAATGGCAAAGAAGTGTCATTTCGACCGAAGGGAGAAATCTTGCCCCACCGCCCCTCAAGATTCCTCGCTACGCTCGGAATGACAAGGAGGGTGGAACGACGAGCCCACTGTCATTCCGACCCTTGCCCTTGTCAATTTCTGCCCTTTTCTGTCATTCCGACCGAAGGGAGGAATCTTACGCCACAGACCTAAGATTCCTCGCTGCGCCCGGAATGGCAAAGAAGTGTCATTTCGACCGAAGGGAGAAATCCTGCCCCACCGCCCCTCAAGATTCCTCGCTACGCTCGGAATGACAAGGAGGGTGGAACGACGAGCCCACTGTCATTCCGACCCTTGCCCTTGTCAATTTCTGCCCTTTTCTGTCATTCCGACCGAAGGGAGGAATCTTACGCCACAGACCTAAGATTTCTCGCTGCGCCCGGAATGGCAAAGAAGTGTCATTTTGACCGGAGGGAGAAATCTTGTCCCGCCGCCCCTGGATTTCTCGCTGCGCTCGAAATGACAAGTGTTACTTGGTTTCTTTGTCATTTCTCGCTGCGCCCGAAATGACAGGTGTTGCCTGGATTTCTGCAGCCAGGACGCGGGCCCCGAAGATCGGCGAGGTATGGCATCCGGGGAGAGGCGCAATCCATGCCGCCTTTCGTTCCGCTCCATGCGGGCTGCCCATGCCATGCATACGGGTAACTCACACCAATCGCCCGATAATCGTCAGGTCCAGGTTGAAGGTCCAGGGCGGGGTTAACGATGGGCGTCAGGGTCAGGCGTGTTCTTGGCCGTGGCGCTTTCCTTGAGTTTGCGGAACTTTTCCGGATCCCGGGGCTTGGCGCTGTGGATGACCAGGTTGCGTTCGAAATAGACGATGTAGTCGTCATAGACCCAGCGGGTGATGGGGGGGCGTGCCTTGGAAGTGGGTCCGGTGGGGGGGATGACCTTGATGGGTTTGCCGAATTTCTTTTCCACCTGTTTCATGCTCATGCCGCGCCGGGGCATTTCCACTTTCCGGGCCTGTTTTTGGATCTGTTTCTGGGGTTGGGCCTTCGCCGCGCCTGTCTCAGGCGCAGCCACGGCCGCGGGCAGGGTCAGGCACAGGCAGACACAGAGGACGGCACAGGAAAAGCGCCGTGAACCGGCAGGGCCGTGTGCGTGGTGTGTGACTGGACGAAACATCTGCGGTGTTTCCTTGTTTGATAGTATATCACCGCCCGTCCCGTTTGCGCATCAGCCTGCTCGACCGCGACGGCGATCAGGCGGAGTCTGCGTAACGCACGCAGTTGCGGCCCTCGGCTTTGGCCGTGTAGAGCGCCACATCTGCCTTTTCGAACAACGATTCACTGTTGTCGTTCTTGTGAAAGCAGGCCACGCCGAGACTGGCGGTGACGGTAATGGCCTGGTCGCCATATTTGTATTCGTTGCTGGCGATGGTGTGGCGGATGCGTTCTGCCAGCAGCAGTGCCCCCTGCCGGTCCGTGTTGCTGAGCAGGATGACGAATTCCTCGCCGCCTGAGCGGAACAGCATGTCGGAGCTGCGGGTGCATTCCATCACCGCGTCGGCCACCGATTTGATGACGAAATCGCCTGCCAGATGGCCGTAGGTATCGTTGATGGATTTGAATTTGTCGATGTCCAGCATGATCAGCGACAGGGGCGTGTGGTGGCGCCGGGCCAGCTCGGTTTCGCGGATCAGGGCGGAATTCATGGCGCTCCGGTTGTTGGCCCCCGTGAGAGGGTCGGTCAGGGCGGCGGTGAGCGCATGTTTGTACATGATGGCGTTGCGCAGGGGATAGATCAGGCTGCAGATCAGCGTTTCCAGGAGCTGGGTCTCATGCTCCGAGAACTTGCGCCGCCGGGTGAATGACAGCTGGCCCAGGGTCTGGGCGGTCACTACCAGTTGGTAGGAGCAGGCGTGCCTGGCCTTGGTGCCGATGGCGACCTGAATGTCCTGCTGTCGGTTTTCGAATGCAATGCTGTCGTGGGGTATGAGGTCCTGGATTTCCCTGGAGAAGACTTCGATGAGCTTGTCGATCTCCAGCGTGGTCTGCAGGGCGCTTGCGATCTGCAGTGCCTTGCTCGGCCCCTCCTCGCCGGCCTCGGATGCGATGGCATTGGACAGCATGGCCAGATTGCCGGCCTCAAAGACGGGTTCCGTGTGTTTGTACTTGCGGTGGGGCAATTGCATAACCTTCCTCCTACCCGACAGACGATCATTCGCTCCGGGTGTTTTGCAAGGTCTGTGCCAGCAAGCAGGTGCAGGGCTTTGAATTTCTTGCTGTTGCAGGCTCGGGGGTACAAACAGCCCTCCCTTCCCCTTCTTATCACAACTGGCGCAGGAATAAAACAGCAGGGATGCGGGCAGGTGACGGCAATTTTCGTCAATTAATTGACATCATTTTGCCGTGATCCAGCACAAGTACCGTAGTTTCAAGCGGCTTGGGATGGATTTCGCAAGTCGCTTGTCAGTAAGATTGAGGTGGAAAGGAATTCGCCCCAAGGGCAGGGAGGCCCCGTGACGCTGCATGCCGTGCGTACCTTTGCCGAGCTTGAGCTTTTGCTCGGGCGGCAGGAAAACCCGGGAGGACATCCGGAAGAAAACTGGCCGGCGCGCCGGCTCGGCGAGATCCTCAGGGAGGAATACGGTCTCGATCCCTCTGATCTGGAAGTGGCCCTCCATCGCCAGGCGCGGGGCCGCAGGCGCCGTCATCTGGGACGCATTCTCGTGGACATGGGTGCCGCCGAGCCCGCCCAGGTGCAGGCGGCACTGGCCAGCAAGTTCGGCATACCCCGTATCAGTCTCGATTGCCTGGAGATTCCTCCCCGGGCCCTGACCCTGCTGCCCGTGGAAGTGGCGGTGCAATACCACGTCATGCCCCTGGGCGAGCGCGACGGCGCGCTGGTTCTCGCCATGGAGAACCCCCTGGACGTGGAGAGCCTGGATGCCATCCGCTTCAACTGCCGGCGTGCCGTGATTCCCGTGCACACCAGCGGTCGTGACATCCTGCTGGCGCATCACAAGTATTACAGCAAGTTCGATGAAGACCATGCCCTGCGCGACAGCAGGCTGGCCGCCGTGTCCGGGTCCGCGGCGACGGATCCGTCGCCCCATGTCATGGAACAGGAGGCGCGGCGCAAGCCCATCGTGCGCCTGCTCAACGCCATCGTCCTGCAGGGGGTGTTGCGGGGTGCTTCCGATATCAATCTGCGGCCGGAAGGGGCGCGGTTCGATGTCTACTACCGCATCGACGGGCAGCTGCAGTTCTCCCGGTCCCTGGACAAGTCGCTCCAGGCCGCCCTGGTGAGCCGCGTCAAGATCCTCGGCCAGATGGACATCGCCGAGCGGCGCCTGCCCCAGGACGGCAATGCCCGCCTCGTGCGCGGCGGGCGCAACGTGGATCTGCGCCTCTCGGTCATGCCCACGGTGCACGGCGAGAGCGTGGTGATCCGCATCCTGGACCAGGAGCAGGGCCTGAAGCCGCTTGCGGCGCTGGGGTTGACGAAGGAGAAGATGGGACTGCTGCGACGCCTGCTTGCGCAGCGGCGCGGTCTTTTCCTGGTGACGGGGCAGACCGGCACGGGCAAGACCACCACCCTGTACGCGCTGCTTCAGGAACTGCGCAGGGAGACCCCCCACATCGTCAGTGTGGAGGATCCCGTGGAATATGCCATCGAGGGCGTGGAACAGATCCAGGTGCTGGAAAAGAAAGGGCTGGGCTTTGCCCGTATTCTGCGCCATGTCCTGCGCCACGACCCCGATGTGATCATGGTGGGCGAGATTCGCGACGAAGAGACGGCCGCCATTGCCTGCCGCGCTGCCCTCACAGGCCACCTGGTCCTGAGTACCCTGCACACCGATGACGCCGCCAGCGCACCGGCAAGGCTGATGGACCTGGGCGTGGCGCCCTACCTCCTGGCCGCCACCCTGCGGGGGGTGATGGCACAGCGCCTGGTGCGTCTCAACTGTCCCCGTTGCCGGGTGCCGGATCCTTTGCGAGAGCGCCTCGGTGGTGTACTGGCGGAGTGGGAAGTCCCGCCGGGACAGGCCTTTTTTCGCAGCGCGGGTTGCGATGCGTGCCGTTTCAGCGGCTGCCGGGGACGTACCCTCGTGGCCGAATGCATGCCGGTCACGCAGGCGCTGGCCAGCGCCATCGGTGCCGGGGCGGACAGCAGGGAACTCGCACGCCTGGCGCGACAGGCGGGCATGGAATCCATGACACGCCATGCCCTGGCGCTGGCCATGTGCGGGCGGACCAGCCTGGAGGAGCTGCTCAGGCAGGGGCTGCTCACCCAGGCGCCGTGATCGTTGACAGGGCAGGTGAACGGGCTCAGCGCGCCAGAATGGCGTGCGCGCACTGGCGGCCGCTGCGCACGGCGCCTTCCAGGGTGGCGGGGTAGCCCGTGTCCAGATAGTCGCCCGCGAGCCAGCCATGGGGCAGCGGGGATCTCACGCCGGGGCGCAGTTCCTCCACACCGTGCTGGCAGAGAAAGGTGGCGCGCTTCTCACGGATGATCCAGGACCGCTCCGGTGGCGGCCAGCGGGGAAAATAATCAGCCAGTTCCTCTTGAATCCGCCGGGCGAGCCGGGCGCGTGGCCAGGCCACGTGGGGGCCTGGGCCGCTGATCACGACTGCCATGATGCCGGGCGTTCCGCTGTAGCCCCGGTCGAAGAGCCACTGGCCCAGGCCGTCCAGGAGGCCCACCATGGGCTGGTCGAGGTGAACGCCCGGGGGATAGCGCAGATAGGCGGTGCAGATGGGCGCATGGCGCAGCGCTTCCAGCTGGCGGCGCAGGCCGGCACAGGCGGGCTCATCCCGGATCAGGCGCAGGCACTCGGCGGGTGGCAGTGCGAGGACGGTTTCTTCGGCCAGGTACTGTTCGCCGTCGGCCGTGACCACGCCGCGCAGCCTTCCCTGGGAGACGAGAAGGCGTCTTGCCCGGCAGCGCAGCCGGACCGTGGCGCCGTGGCGTTGGAGAAAGTCCCGGGCGGGCGCGGGGAGTACTGCATCCAGATCGCCGCGCGGGATGAGCAGGTCCGAATCCCTGCGCCGGTGCAGGAACACCGCGCGCAGCGTCGTCGCAAAGACACGGGTGGAGGCGAGGGCCAGGGGCGTGTTGAGCAGGGCCAGGCACAGGGGTTCCCAGAGCCGTTGCTGCAGGGCCTCTCCCTGCCCGTGGTCGCGGAGGAATTCGCCCAGCGGTGGATCCTCGTCCCTGGCGGCGCGGGGACGGGCGAGGGCCAGGCACAGGCGCAGGGCCCGGTATCGTTCGCCGGGATCGAGCCCCCGTGCGCCCAGGAGGCCGGCCAGCAGGTGGAGGGGGGCGGGCAGTCGCGGGAGCCGGAGCCGCCACGGCCGCTGCGCCGAGCGCATGTCCAGGCGCAGGGGGTGGCGCCGGAAGACCCGGTCCTCACTGATGCCCAGCTCGACCAGCAGTTCGCGCACGCCGTGGTAGGCACCCACGAGCAGATGCTGGCCATTGTCCACGCGCAGGCCGTCCAGCGCCAGTGCCCGCGCCCTGCCGCCGAGGCGGGGGGCCGCCTCCAGCAGGGTGACCGCGACGCCATGGCGACACAGCGTCACGGCGGCCGCCAGGCCCGCCCAGCCGCCGCCTATGACCAGGACAGATCCTGGGACAGATCCCGGGACGGATCCCTGGGCGTATCCTGGCACGGAGCGAGGCTCGGATCGGGGAAGGGACACGGACAATCAAGCGGATCCTTCGGGGGCTGCGTCAATACCCCAGGGCCTCAGGCCGGGCTGCCGGCCAGCCTGCGATGGTGGCGTTTTTCCCGCCGGTTGGTCTTCCAGGCGATCCAGAACTTGTGCAGGGGCGTGAGGGTGATGCGCCGCTCCAGGACCCGGAAACCGTCGCGGGCGATCTCGTCCAGGGTGTTGAGATAGATGGCCGCCATGATGAGGCCGCTGCGCTGGGTGTAGCGGTCCACCGCGGGCAGGGCGGCGAAGGCCTGTTGATAATAGTGGCGAGCCCTCTGTTCCTGGAAGCGGAACAGCTTGCCGATGTTCTCGCTGGTGCGACCGCGTGCCAGTTCCTCGGGCGCCACGCCGAAGCGACGCAGCTCGTCCAGGGGGATGTAGAGGCGCCCGCGCTGGCAGTCTTCCCGCACGTCGCGCAGGATGTTGGTGAGCTGGAAGGCCATGCCCAGGTGATGGGCATACTTGAGCGTGCGCCGGTCCTGGTAGCCGAAGATCTCCGCCGCCATGATGCCCACGATGCTGGCGACGCGGTGGCAGTAGAGGGACAGGGCCTTGAAGGTTTCGTAACGGTCGTAGTCCAGGTCCATTTCCATGCCGTCGATGATTTCGAGGAAATATTCCTGGGGCAGGTTGAATTCCCGCACCGCCGGTGCCAGGGCCCGGGTGACGGGATGACGGGGACCGCCCTCGAACAGGCGCCCGATTTCCTCGCGCCACCAGTGGAGCTTGATCCGCGCCACCTGTGCGTCCCGTTGTTCGTCCACGACGTCGTCCACCTCGCGGCAGAAGGCATAGAGCGCGGTGATGGCGCGGCGCTGGGCGGGCGGCAGAAAGAGAAAGCTGTAGTAGAAACTGGAGCCGCTGCGCGCGGCCTTGTCCTGGCAATAGGCTTCGGGTGTCATCGCTACAGAATACCGAAAACGGCGGGTGGGGGACAGCTTCTGCGCCGGGTCGGCGTTAATGCCGCCCCGGCGCGAACCAGGCTGGGCGCAGGCTCCGCCCGGCGATGCCGAGCCAGTCGAGGGGGGTGAGGCGCGGCCGCGCATAACAGGAAGGTGCCTGTTCCAGGCGGGCCAGGATGCGCCATGCCCCGCCCACGGTGAAGCGCAGCTCCAGGCCCAGGCGTCCGCCAAGCGCCCATGCCAGCGGGGCCCCATCGTCCAGCATGGCCCGGATGCGCCGGATCTGGTGGCGGAGCAGGGCGCGCATGGCGTCGTCATCGCGGCGTGCGGCGATGTCCGCATCGGTGATGCCGAAGCGTGCCATTTCGTCCTGGGGCAGATAGATGCGGTCGTTCTCGGCCTGGTCCTGGGCGATGTCCTGGAGAAAGTTGATGAGCTGCAGGGCAGTGCAGATGGCATCGGCGCGGCGCAGGGCCGTTTCGCCGGGCGAGCCGTGCAGGTGCAGGAGCAGCCGTCCGATGGGATTGGCGGAACGCCTGCAGTAGTCCAGCACCTCGTCGAAACAGGCATAACGCCGCTTCACCACGTCCTGGCGAAAGGCGCTGAGCAGATCCTCGAACAATGCCCACGGCAGGGCATGGCGGGCAACGACATCCGCCAGGGCGACGAAGACGGGCTCTTCCAGGGGCACGCGGCCGGCCCGGACCTGTTCCAGGCGGGCCTGCCAGTCCGCCAGCAGGGCGAGGCGCCGGCGGGGGTCGGGATCGCCCTCGTCGGCGTAGTCGTCGGCCCGCCGGGCGAAGGCATAGATCACGGCGACGGGACGGCGCAGCCGCGGCGGCAGCAGCCGCGAGGCGACGGGAAAGTTTTCGTAATGGCTGCGCGCCAGGCTTTCGCAATACCTGTACGCCTCCGCCAGCCGGCGGGGATCGATGTCAGGCCCGTGCCGCCCGGATTCGGATACCGTTCCTGCCTCGGCGTTCATCTTCTATGCTTCGCCCTTGTCGGGTTTCACCGCCACGGCCTCGCGCACGCTGCGATGGAGCTGCTCGGGTTCTTCCAGGGTCTTGGCCGGCTTGATGCCCATTTCCGTGAACTTGCGCGCGCCGGGCAGGACCTGGCGTTCGAAGGAGCCCACCGCCTTGTTGTAGGCGTCGAGGCTGCCGCCAAGATGCCGTCCCAGCCTGACGAGGTGGCCGCTGAAGGTGGCAAGCCGCTTGTAGAGATCCTCACCCAGGTCGCGGATCCGCTCGGCGTTTTCCGCCAGGGCCTGCTGGTTCCAGCCGAAGGCCACGGCGCGCAGCAGGGCCACCAGGCTGGTGGGCGTGGCGAGAATGACCTTCTTGCGCAGGGCGTCCTCCAGCAGGGACGGATCCTTTTCCAGGGCCGCGCTGAGGAAGTGCTCGCCGGGAATGAACAGGACCACGAAGTCGGGGCTGCGGGAGAACTGGCTCCAGTAGGCCTTGCCGGCCAGGGCCTGCACGCGGGTGCGGACATTGCGCGCGTGGCGTTCCAGGGCGGCGGCGCGCCCGGCTTCGTCATCGGCCTCGATGGCACTGAGATAGGCATCCAGCGGGGTCTTGACGTCCACCACGATCTCCCGGCCGCCGGGCATGCGCACGATCATGTCGGGGCGCACGGCGCCGTCCTCGGTGCGGGTGTGTTCCTGCTCGAAAAAGTCGCAGTGTTCCACCATGCCCGACAGTTCGGCGAGGCGGCGCAGGGTGAGTTCCCCCCATTGGCCGCGGACCTCCGGCCGGCGCAGGGCCTGCACCAGGTTGCGGGTCTCGCCGTGGAGGAGCTGCTGGGTCTGGGCGATGGTCTCCAGGTGCTGGCTGATGGCGCCATAGGCCTGCCGGCGTTCCTGCTCGATCTCGCGGATCTGCTGCTGTGTCTTTTCCATCAGCTCGCGGATGGGCTTCACCAGGTGTTCGATGGATTGTTCCTTTTTTTCCAGTTCCTGCTGGGCCTGATGGGTGAACTGCCGGAGCTTTTCCTGGGCCAGGCGCAGGAAGGCCTCGTTGTTGCTCTGCAATGCCTCGCTGGACAGGGCGTGAAAGGTCTGGGTCAGCTGTTCCCGGGCCTGTGTCTGCGCCTGTTCCAGGGCGGCGAGTTTTTCCGCGGCCGTCTTGCGCTCCAGTTCCAGGGTGGTGTGCAGGGCGGTGTTTTCCTGTTGCAGTTTCGCCAGGCGCCGCTGGGCGCGCAGGTGGGCCAGCAGGGCGCCTGCCAGTGCGGCCAGCAGGACTGCCGAGAGCAGGAGTGGCCAGTCTGTCGCAGCGGCGCTCATGTTTCCTCCAGCCAGGGAAGGATCTCGGCGGGATGGCGGATCAGGCCGTCCGCCTGCCAGGCGCCCGGATCGTCCTCCCCGTCCAGATAGCCGAACAGGGCCACCAGGGTCTTCATGCCGGCGCGCCGCCCGGCCTCGATGTCCCGTTGCGCATCGCCTACATAGAGGCACTGGCGGCTGTTCCGGTCCAGGAGACGGCAGGCGTGGAGCAGGGGGTCGGGATGGGGCTTGCGCCTGTCCGTGCTGTCGCCGCTGACGATACAGGCGGCGCGATGCGCCAGTCCGAGCGCGGCGAGGAGGGGTTCGGTGAAACGGGCCGGCTTGTTGGTGACGACGCCCCACGGGATGGCGCGTGCCTCCAGGGTCTCCAGCAAGTCCGCCATGCCGGGAAAGAGCCGGGTGTGGCGGGCAAGCTGGCCGGCATAGATCGCCAGCAGCCGCTGGCGCAGCGGCTCGAATGCGGCTGCCTCGGGGGACAGGCCGAAGCCCAGGCGGATGAGCGCGGTGGCGCCGTGGGAGACCGCCGGCCGGATGTGTTGCAGGGGCAGCGGCGGGAGTCCCTCTTCACGCCGCACGCGGTTGAGGGCGTGGGCCAGGTCGGGGGCGGTATCTGCCAGCGTGCCGTCGAGATCGAACAAGACCGCAGCGCACGCCTCGCGCCTCACGCTTCACTCCCGTTTTTGACGCCGTGTACCAGGTAGTTTACAGAGACGTCGTCACAGAGGTAATAGCGCCGGGTGAGGGGATTGTAGCCCAGCCCCGCCATGTGGCGTGCCTCGATGCCGCAACGGCGCAGCCAGCGCTCCAGCTCGGCGGGGCGGATGAAACGGGCATAGTCGTGCGTCCCCTTGGGCAGGAGACGCAGGAGGTATTCGGCGCCCACCACCGCGAAGAGGTAGGCCTTGGGATTGCGGTTGAGCGTGGAGAAGAAGAGGTGGCCGCCGGGTTTTGCCAGGCGCGCGCAGGCGGCCACCAGCGAGGCGGGGTCGGGGACGTGTTCCAGCAGTTCCATGCAGGTCACGACATCGAAGGACCCGGCACGTTCTTCGGCCAGTTCTTCGGCGGTGGTCTGCAGGTAGTCCACTTCGAGTCCGGATTCCAGACGGTGCAGGCGTGCCGCCTGCAGTGCCCCTTCCGCCATGTCGATGCCCGTCACCTGCCCGCCGCGCCGGGCCATGGCCTCGGCGAGAATGCCGCCGCCGCAGCCCACGTCCAGGATGGTCCGGCCGGCCAGCGGAACGTGGCGTTCGACGAATGCCAGGCGCAGGGGATTGATGTCGTGCAGGGGCTTGAATTCGCCTTCGGGATCCCACCAGCGCGCGGCGAGTTCATCGAACTTGGCGACTTCCTGGGGATCGTAGTTGCGCTGTTCCTGAGTGTTCATGGTGGGCCGGCCTGCGGAGAGTGAGGGGATCAACGGTCGTTCCCGCGGGCGCGGGCCGCATCGCTTCGGGCGATCTTGTCCCGCCACCGGGCGGCCTTGGACAGGATCTCGCGCTCGTCGATGGTGGTGAGCGTACGTGCCTTGAGCAGGTGGCGCCCGGCGACCCAGACATCGGTGACCTGGTGGCGGCCCGCGCTGTAGACCAGCTGGGAGAGGGGGTGGTAGACGGGCCAGGTCTCCGCCGCTTCCAGGTCCACTGCCACCACGTCGGCGGCCTTGCCGATCTCCAGCGAGCCGGTGATTTCGTCCAGGCCCAGGGCCCGGGCGCCGTTGAGGGTCGCCATGCGCAGGGCATCGGCGGCGGGCAGGGCGCTGGCATCCCCGGCCACGGCCTTGGCCAGCAGGGCGGCGCTGCGCATCTCCCCCAGCATGTCCAGATCGTTGTTGCTGGCGGCGCCGTCCGTGCCCAGGGCGACGTTGGCGCCGGCGGCGAGGAGGCGCGCCACGGGACAGAATCCGCTGGCGAGCTTGAGGTTGGATTCCGGGCAATGGATCACGTGACTGCCGCAGCGGGCGATCTGCTCCACTTCCGGGTCGTCGAGCTGGGTCATGTGAACCGCCAGGAGGCGCGGCGAGAGCAGCCCCAGTGCCTGGAGGCGTTCCAGGGGGCGCTGCTTGTGCTGGCTGAGACTGGCGCCGATTTCGTCGGCGGTCTCGTGGACATGCATGTGAATGGGGATGTCCACCTCTTCGGCATAGGTGACGATCTTCTCCAGGGGCTCGTCGGAGACGGTATAGGGCGCATGGGGCGCGAAGACCGGGTGCACCAGGGCGTGGTTGCGGTAGCGGTCCTGCAGTGCCAGGCCCTTGGCCAGGTATTCATCGGCATTGGCCGCCCAGGCCGTGGGGAAGTCGATGAGGATGAGCCCGATGGCGGCGCGCATGCCGGCATCGACAGCGGCGCGGGCCGCTTCCTCGGGGAAGAAGTACATGTCGTTGAAACAGGTGGTGCCGCCCCGCAGCATTTCCATGATGGCGAGGCGGGTGCCGTCGTAGACGAATTCGTCGCTCACCCAGGCGCCCTCGGCCGGCCAGATGTGGTCGTTGAGCCAGGTCATGAGGGGCAGGTCGTCCGCCAGCCCGCGGAAGAGGGTCATGGCGGCATGGGTGTGGGCATTGATCAGCCCCGGGATGACGACGTGGCTGTTCAGTTCGAGGGTCGTCCGGGCCTGGTAGCGGTTGCGTGCCTGGCTGCCGGGCAAAAGGTCGTGGATGCGTCCCTCGTGCATGGCCAGGGCGTGATCCGCCAGTACCTCGCCATGGGGTTCGACGGGAATGATCCAGCGCGCGTACAGCAGGGTATCGATGTGTTCCATGATGCAAGTATAGCATTCGGGGCAATGGAACGGATCGACTCGACGACCCGGCTCCCACCGGTGCCAGGGCCTGGGGTCAGGGTCCGGAGGGAAGATCAGGGGCGGCTGTACTGGATGATGTAGATCTCGACCTGGCGGTTGCGGCGTCGTCCCTCCCGGGTCCAGCTTTCGTCGATGGGGAAATGTTCGCCCAGGCCGGTGCTGTGGATCAGCGCCGGGGATACCCCCTGCTGGACGAGGTAGTCTTTCACCGCCGCGGCGCGCCGGTCCGCGAGCCGGTAGTTGTAGGCCGAGCTGCCCACCTCGTCGGCATGGCCCCTGATGATGATCCGGGTGATGATCCGGGTGATGATCGGGGTTGTGAGTGAAGCAGAAGAGACAAGGCCGGGCCCGGAACTGGACAAGGGACTGTCCATGTTATGATGGCGCACGTGATGTGCGGTCCGGTCCAGAAGGCGCCGCGCACGATTGTCCAGGGTTGCCTTGTCGAAGGCAAAAAAGACAGGACCGATGCTGAGGATCTCCATGCCCGGCGGCGCCGGTGCCATGGTGTCGATCCAGCCATACGCACCGCCCTGTGACGGCTCGTATTCTGGTCCGTGAGCCGGAGCGGGAGCGGCGGGATCCCGTTTTTCCGCACCGGCCGGGGCCGTGCTGACCGCGGCCAGGGCCGTCGGCGGAAAGGCGAGATCCTCTCCCGTCATGGTGGCGGCCATGGCTGGAGACAGGCAGGCAAGGACGAGCGGCAGGGTGGTGGCGTGCGTGGTCTTCATCGCTGTCTGTATCGGCAATTCTCCTGAGGAAATGAATGAGGTTGACTCCCATGACAACGACCGCGTCCCGACACGATGCCCCCGCAGGTTCCTTCGTAAGTCCCATTGCCTGGCGCGAGGACGCACTCCACCTGCTGGACCAGCGCCGCCTGCCCGCCCGTCGCGAGGAGGTGGTGTGCCGGGACGTGTCCGACGTGGCGCGCGCCATCCGGGAGATGGTGGTGCGGGGTGCGCCGGCCATCGGCATCACCGCGGCCTATGGCGTGGCGCTGGCAGCCCGTGAACGCTACCGGAGCGTACCCGGTCGCTGGCGGGAGGCGGTGGAGCAGGATCTGGAGACCCTGGCGGCCACCCGGCCCACGGCGGTGAATCTGTTCTGGGCGCTGCGTCACATGCGCGATTGCCTCGCAGGCCTGGACGACGATCCCTTCCCCCCCCTGCTCACCGCGGCGCAGCGGCTCCATGCGGCGGACATCGAGGCCAACCGGCGCATGGGTGTGCTGGGTGCGGCCCTCATCGACCCGCCCTGTGCCGTGCTCACCCATTGCAATGCCGGCGCCCTCGCCACCGGGGGCTACGGGACGGCCCTGGGTGTCATCCGCGCCGCCCATGAGGAAGGGCGCATCACGCGGGTCTATGCCGACGAGACCCGCCCCTGGCTCCAGGGCGCCCGGCTCACGGCCTGGGAGCTGCTCCAGGACGGCATCGACGTCACGCTGGTGGCGGAGGGGGCGGCGGCCCATCTCCTGCGCCAGGGCGAGGTGGGCTGGATCGTGGTGGGCGCGGACCGCATTGCGGCCAATGGCGACGTGGCCAACAAGATCGGGACCTATGGCCTGGCCGTGGCAGCCCGTTTTCATGGCGTGCGCTTCATGGTGGTGGCCCCCACCAGCACCATCGACCTGCAGACGCCTGACGGCGGTGCCATTCCCATCGAGAACCGGGCGCAGGACGAGCTGTTGTGCCTGGATGGGCGGCGCATCGCCGCCGAAGGGGCGCAGGCCTGGAATCCGGTGTTCGATGTCACCCCGGCGGCATTGGTGGATGCCCTCGTCACCGAGAAGGGGGTCATCGAGGCGCCGGCCCGGGAGAAGGTCACCGCGCTTTTTTCATAAATCTGAAGTCCCCTGCTTTTCCGCACTGTTCCATTTTTGTGCTATCATTCCAAGTTTATGTGTGATGGCGGGCCGAACAAGAACAAGACCTTGATTGCGCGCCGCTTTTTCCATGGATCCTTGATTTCCCGATGACCGAGACAGCGCGAGAGATTCTCCCCACCAACATCGAAGAGGAGATGACCCAGTCCTACATGGATTACGCCATGAGCGTGATCGTGGGGCGGGCACTGCCTGACGTGCGCGACGGCCTGAAGCCGGTGCATCGCCGCGTGCTCTACGCCATGTATGGCCTGCGCAACGACTGGAACAAGCCCTACAAGAAATCGGCCCGCGTGGTGGGTGACGTCATCGGTAAATACCATCCCCATGGCGATACCGCGGTGTACGACACCATCGTGCGCATGGCCCAGCCCTTCTCCCTGCGTTACATGCTCATCGACGGGCAGGGCAACTTCGGCTCGGTGGACGGCGACTCGCCGGCGGCCATGCGCTACACCGAGATCCGCATGTCGCGCATCGCCCACGAGATGCTCGCCGACCTGGAGAAGGAGACCGTCGATTTTATTCCCAACTACGATGAGTCGGAAACCGAACCGGTGGTGCTGCCCACGCGCATCCCCAACCTGCTCATCAACGGTTCCGCCGGCATTGCCGTGGGGCTGGCCACCAATATTCCGCCTCACAACCTCACCGAGGTGATCAATGCCTGCCTGGCCCTCATCGATGATCCGGGGATTGGCATCGCCGAACTCATGACGCATCTGCCGGGTCCGGATTTTCCCACCGGGGCCATCATCAACGGCGTACACGGCATCCACGAGGCCTATCGTACCGGGCGCGGACGCATCCATCTGCGCGCGCGGACCCGCATCGAGGACATGGATGCCGCCGGCAGCCGCCAGCGCATCGTGGTGACCGAGCTGCCCTACCAGGTGAACAAGGCCCACCTGCTGGAGAAGATCGCCCTGCTGGTGAAGGAGAAGCGCATCGAGGGCATCAGCGAGCTGCGTGATGAGTCCGACAAGGAAGGCCTGCGGGTCGTGATCGAGCTGCGCCGGGACGTGAATCCCGAGGTGGTGCTGAACAATCTCTTTCAGCACACCCAGCTCCAGAACGTCTTCGGAATCAACATGGTGGCGCTGGTGGACGGCCAGCCGCGCCTGCTCAACCTCAAGGAGATCCTGGAGGCCTTCATCCGGCACCGCCGGGAAGTGGTGACGCGGCGCACCATCCATGAACTGCGCAAGGCCCGGGAGCGGGCCCATCTCCTGGAGGGGCTCACCGTGGCGCTGGCCAACCTCGACGAGGTCATCGCGCTCATCAAGGCAGCGCCCAATCCCGCCGCCGCCAAGGAAGCCCTCATGGCCCGCCACTGGGCGCCGGGCGCCGTCACGGAACTGCTTTCCGCCGCCGATGCCCATGACTCGCGTCCCGAAGGGCTGGATCCCGCATTCGGGCTGGGGCCCGAAGGGTATCGTCTTTCCGCCGCCCAGGCCCAGGCCATCCTGGATCTGCGCCTGCATCGCCTCACCGGGCTGGAGCAGGAGAAGATATTCAAGGAATACAAGGAGATTCTGGATAAAATAAAGGAATTACTGGAGATTCTGTCCAGTCCGGACCGGCTCATGGCCGTGATCCGGGAGGAACTGGAGGCCATCCGCGAGCAGTATGGCGATGCGCGCCGCACGGAGATTCTCACCACCCACCTGGACCTGACCCTGGAGGATCTCATCACCGAGGAGGACGTGGTGGTGACCCTCTCCCACAGCGGCTATGTGAAATCCCAGCCCCTGGATCTCTATCAGGCCCAGCGTCGGGGCGGGCGGGGCAAGTCCGCCACCACCATGAAAGAGGCGGATTTCATCGACAAGCTGTTCGTGGCCAACACCCACGACACCATTCTCTGTTTCTCCAACCGCGGGCGGGTGTACTGGAAGAAGGTCTACGAGCTGCCCCAGGCCTCGCGCAATGCCCGCGGCCGGCCCATCGTCAATCTCCTTCCCCTGGAAGAGGGGGAGCGCATCACCGCGGTGCTGCCCGTGCGGGACTACGATCCGGACAAGTACGTCTTCATGGCGTCGCGCAAGGGGTATGTGAAGAAGACGCCGCTGCGGGATTTTTCCCGCCCCCGCAGCACGGGCATCATCGCCGTGGAGCTGGAGGGCGATGACCGCCTCATCGGGGTGGACATCACCGATGGCGAGCGCGACGTGATCCTGGTGAGCAGTGCGGGCAAGGCCGTGCGCTTCAAGGAGGGCACGGTGCGCCCCATGGGACGGGTGGCCCGCGGCGTGCGCGGCATCCGTCTCCAGCCGGGTCAGGAAGTGATCGCCCTCATCATCGTGGACGAGACGGGGCAGGTGCTCACGGTGACGGAGCGCGGCTACGGCAAGCGCACGCCGGTGGCGGACTATCCGGTGCACGGCCGCGGGGGCCAGGGCGTCATCAGCATCCAGACGCCGCCGCGCAACGGTGACGTGGTGGGCGCCGAGCTGGTGCACGAAGACGACGAGATCATGCTCATCACCGACGGCGGCACCCTGGTGCGCATTCCCGTCAATGATGTGTCCGTGCAGGGCCGCAACACCCAGGGCGTGCGCCTGATCCGCCTCAACGAGGGCGAACGCGTGGTGGGGCTAGACCGTTTCGAAAGCCTGGCTGAGAATGGTTCCGAGGACTGAGGGCCGAAGACTGAAGACTGAGGAGCGGGGGCGCCGGGCTGCGCCCGGCATGCCGGCTGCAAGTCGGCGATCCCGGTGCCGGGGACAGAGGACAGGGCGTTCGGAAAAACCCAATGTTTTTGTGTTTTGAACTCAATCAGAGGTAAGCAAACTCAATGAGTCGTGTCTACAATTTCAGCGCCGGGCCGGCGATGTTGCCGGAAGAGGTTTTGCAGCAGGCGAAAGAGGAACTGCTGGACTGGCAGGGAACCGGCATGTCTGTGATGGAGATGAGTCACCGTGGCAAGGCGTTCATGAGCATCGCCAGTCAGGCGGAGCAGGACCTGCGCGAGTTGCTGGACATTCCCGGGGACTACCGGGTCCTGTTCCTGCAGGGCGGCGCTTCCAGCCAGTTCGCCATGGTGCCCCTGAACCTGCTGGGCGAGAAGCGCCAGGCCGATTACTACCGCACCGGTTCCTGGTCCAAGAAGGCCATCGCCGAGGCGAAGCGCTATTGCGCGGTCAATGTGGTGGCCGATACGGAGGGCGCGGGCGGGTTCACCACGGTGCCGGACGAGGGTGGGGTGACTTTCAGCGCGGAGGCGGCCTATGTGCACTACACGCCCAACGAGACCATCGAGGGTGTGGAGTTCCCCTACATCCCCGACACGGGGGATCTGCCCCTGGTGGCGGACATGTCATCCACCCTGTTGTCACGCCCCCTGGATGTGCGCCGCTTCGGTGTCATCTACGCCGGCGCCCAGAAGAACATCGGTCCGGCGGGCCTGACCGTGGTCATCGTGCGCGAAGATCTCCTGGGACGGGCACAACCGGCCACGCCCACCATGTTCGACTACCAGACTCATGCCAGGAGCGGTTCCATGTACAATACGCCGCCGACCTACAGCTGGTACCTGGCGGGGCTGGTGTTCGCCTGGCTCAAGCGCCGCGGCGGACTGGCGGCGATGGCGGAGACCAACCGGCGCAAGGCACAGAAGCTGTACCATGCCATCGACAGCTCGGATTTCTACCACAACCCGGTGGATCCCGCCTGCCGTTCCTGGATGAACGTGCCCTTCACCCTGGCCGATCCCGCCCTGGACGAGACCTTTCTGGCCGAGGCCAGGGCCGCGGGACTGGAGACCCTGAAGGGGCACCGTTCCGTGGGCGGCATGCGCGCCAGCATCTACAATGCCATGCCTGAAGAGGGTGTGGACGCCCTGGTGGCATTCATGCGGGAATTCGAACGCCGGCATGGCTAGTACGCCGGCGCTCATCGCATTACGAGATGGATGAAAGATGTACAAGATACTGACGTTGAACAACATATCCGTCGCCGGCCTGGAACGGCTGCCGCGCGACCGCTATGAGGTCGCTTCCGAGATCCAGCACCCGGACGCGATCCTCCTGCGCTCCTACAACATGCACGAGATGCCCATCCCGGAGACCCTCCAGGCCGTGGGTCGCGCCGGCGCCGGGGTCAACAACATTCCCGTCGCGGCGCTCAGCCGGCGGGGCATCCCCGTGTTCAATGCCCCGGGGGCCAATGCCAACGCGGTGAAGGAACTGGTGATCGCGGGCATGCTGCTGGCCTGTCGCAACATCTGCCAGGCCTGGGATTTCGCGCGCCGCCTGGAAGGCGACGACGAGGCCATTCACAGGCAGGCCGAGCAGGGCAAGAAACAGTTCGTGGGGTTCGAACTCAAGGGCCGGACCCTGGGCGTCATCGGCCTGGGCGCCATCGGCATCAAGGTGGCCAACACGGCCCTGAAGCTGGGCATGGACGTCATGGGCTTCGATCCGGAGATCACCGTTCAGAGTGCCTGGAAGCTGTCCTCGGAAGTCAGGCAGGCGAGCAGCGTGGAGGACATCCTGACCCATGCCGATTTCATCACCTTCCATGTGCCGCTGGTGGATTCCACCCGCCACATGATCAACAAGGCCCGCATCAAGTATTTCAAGCCGGGCGCGGTGTTGCTCAATTTTGCCCGCGAAGGCATCGTCGACGACGAGGCGGCGCTTCAGGCCATCGAAGAGGGCCGTCTCTATGCCTATGTCTGCGACTTTGCCAACAGCCGCCTCAAGGGGCATGAACGTGTCATCACGTTGCCCCACCTGGGCGCTTCCACCCAGGAGGCGGAGGACAACTGCGCGGTGATGGTGGCGGAACAGGTGCGTGACTACCTGGAGAACGGCAACATCCGCAATGCCGTGAACTTTCCCGACGTGGTCATGCCCCGGACCCAGGGCTACCGCATCGCCATCGCCAACTCCAACGTGCCCAACATGGTGGGCCAGATCTCCACCCTCATGGCCAAGGCCGGCCTCAACATCCTGGATCTGCTCAACAAGTCGCGGGGCGAGCTGGCCTATACCCTGGCCGACGTGGACCAGGAAATCCCCCCCGATGTCATCGAAGGCATACGCAACATCGATGGCGTGCTCAACGTGCGGGTGATCTGAGCGTGACATGCCGCCATGGGTGACGACGAGAAACTCCAGGCAGTCCGCGCCCGGATCGACGAAATCGATCGTCAGCTCCAGGATCTGATCACCGAGCGCGCCCGTTGCGCGCGGGAAGTGGCCCGGCTCAAGGATGTCACGGGGGACGATTCCGAGTATTACCGCCCCGAGCGCGAGGCACAGATCCTGCGCACCGTGGTGAGCCGCAACCAGGGGCCCTTGTCGGACGACGACCTGGCGCGCCTGTTCCGCGAGATCATGTCCGCCTGTCTCGCCTTGCAACGCCCCATGAAGGTGGCCTACCTGGGCCCCGAGGGGACCTTCACCCAGGCAGCGGTCTTCAAGCACTTCGGACATGCCGTGACCACGGTGCCCCTGGGTGCCATCGACGAGGTGTTCCGCGAGGTGGAATCCTGCGCCGCGCATTACGGCGTCGTGCCCATCGAGAATTCCACGGAAGGGGCCGTGAGTCATACCCTGGACATGTTCATGGTGTCCACCCTGAAGATCTGCAGCGAGGTGGAATTGCGCATTCATCACAATCTGTTGTCGCGCGCCACGGACATGGGCGGCATACGGCGTATCTATGCCCATCAGATGGCCCTGGCCCAGTGCCGGGAATGGCTGGACGGCAAGCTGCCCAACGTGGAACGCATTGCCGTGGTGAGCAATGCCGAGGCCGCGCGCCTCGCGGCGGCGGAACCGGACAGCGCCGCTATCGCCGGCGAGGCTGCGGCGGAAATCTACGGCCTGCGGGTGCTGGTCGCCAATATCGAGGACCGGCCCGACAATACCACCCGTTTCCTGGTGATCGGCCGGCAGCTGCCCGCTCCCAGCGGACGGGACAAGACCTCCCTGCTGGTGTCGGCCGCCAACAGGCCCGGGGCCCTGTTCCGTCTCCTGCAGCCGCTGGCGCAACATGGCATTTCGCTGACCCGTATCGAGTCCCGCCCCTCGCGCCAGGGCATGTGGGAATACGTCTTTTTCATGGATATCGAAGGTCACGCAGAGGATGAGAAAGTGTCCCGGGCCCTCGCCGCGCTGGAACGGGAAGCGGCCATGGTGAAGATCCTCGGGGCTTATCCCTGTGCAGTGCTGTAAGGAGTAAGGCATGGGGCGTCTGCGTGAAGGATGGGGAGCGCCGAGTTGTACTCGGCAATCTGCCGGCTGCAAGCCGGCGATCCCAGCAGCTGTTCACTCATCATGCATCACCCATCAACGATAGATACACAAACATGGAGACTACCCACCCATGATCATCATCATGCAGTCCCACGCCAGTGACGAGCAGGTCCATGGCGTGGAGGAACGTCTCGCGGCCATGGGTCTGCGTCCCCATGTCTCGCGCGGCATCGAGCGCACCGTGATCGGCGCCATCGGCGACGAACGGGTAGTGGACGAAGAGGCGCTGGAGGCATTGCCCGGCGTGGAGCGGGTGGTGCGGGTCATGAAGCCCTACAAGATCGTGGCGCGGGAGTCCCATGACCGGGATACCGTGGTCCAGGTAGGCGACGTGGCCATCGGCGGACGGACCATCCAGGTCATCGCCGGTCCCTGCTCCGTGGAGACGCCGGAACAGATGGCGGCGGCCGCCGCGGGCGTGGCCGCTGCCGGCTGCCGGCTCATGCGCGGGGGCGCCTTCAAGCCACGCACCAGTCCCTATGCCTTCCAGGGGGTTGGTGTGGAAGGCCTGGAAATGATGCGCGAGGCGGCGCGCCTCCACGGCCTGCCCATCGTCACCGAGCTGATGGACGTGCGCCTGCTGGACACCTTCCTGGAGCACGGCGTGGATGTGATCCAGATCGGCACGCGCAACATGCAGAACTTCGATCTTCTCAAGGCCGTGGGGCGTACCCATACGCCGGTGATCCTGAAGCGGGGGCTCTCGGCCACCGTGGCCGAGTGGCTCATGGCGGCGGAATACATCGCCGCCGGCGGCAATCACAACATCATATTCTGCGAGCGCGGGGTGCGGACTTTCGAGAATGCCTATCGCAACATGCTGGATGTCACCGCCATTCCGGTGCTCAAGCGCGAGACACACCTGCCGGTGATCATCGATCCCAGCCATGCCGGCGGCAAGGCCTGGATGGTGCCGGCCCTGGCGCGGGCGGCCATTGCCGCCGGCGCGGACGGCCTGCTGGTGGAGATGCACCCCACCCCGGCCCAGGCCTGGTCCGATGCCGACCAGGCCCTGAGTCCCGAGGAATTGCGGGACTTGATGGCGGAACTGCGGGGAATCGCCCGCGTATTGGGGCGGGAGATCTGATGCGAGACGGGTTCGCTTGGGCGGCGAGGCCATGCCAGGGGTTTACTCATCTCGCATCGAAGGCCGCTCAGTACCCATTGCCCGGATTGCTGATTTCATGAGCGACCGGATCAAAAGACTGGCTGTCATCGGCGTGGGCCTCATCGGCGGCTCCCTGGCGCTGGCTTTGCGAAAGGCCGGGGCGTGCGGAGAGGTCGTGGGATGCGGGCGCAGCCGGGAGAACCTGGAGCGGGCCGTGGCGCTGGGGGTGATCGACCGCTTCGAGCAGGAGCCGGGACGCGCCGTGGCGGGCGCGGACATGGTGGTGCTGGGGGTGCCCCTGGGTGCCATGGAGGCGGTGATGGGCCGGATCGCATCCAGCCTGGCGGCGGATGCCGTGGTGACCGACGTGGGCAGCGCCAAGATGGCCGTGGCCGATGCGGTGCGCCGGACACTGGGTGGCCATCTTGCGCGTTTCGTGCCGGGACATCCCATTGCCGGCACCGAGCGCAGCGGCGTGGAAGCCGCCTTCGCCAGTCTGTTCGAGGGATGCAGCGTGATCCTGACGCCCTTGCCGGAGACGGAGGCAGGGGCGCTGGCGCGGGTCGGGGCCATGTGGCGTGCCTGCGGCGCCGAAGTGGTGGAGATGGACATCGCCCATCACGATCAGGTCCTGGCCGCCACCAGTCACCTGCCCCATCTGCTGGCCTATACCCTGGTGGATACCCTGGCCAGGATGGATGACAGCGAGGAAATCTTCCAGTACGCTGCCGGCGGTTTTCGTGATTTCACCCGCATCGCCTCCAGCGATCCGGTGATGTGGCGTGACATCTGCCTGGCCAACCGCGAGGCCATCGGCGAGATGCTGGCACGCTTTTCGAATGCGCTGCAGGATCTGGCCGAGGCGGTGCAAGGGGGCGACGGGGAAACCCTGTTGTCCCTGTTTCATCGTGCAAAGGCAGTACGTGACAGGCAGATCAAGGGGCGGACACTGAGTGCCGAGGACTGAGCAACGCCATCTCGCCCCTCACACAGTACTTTTCCTCATCAAAGAACCATGGCCGATCACAACACGACATTCATCATCCATCCCGGCGGTACCCTCCAGGGGCCTGTCCGCGTGCCCGGCGACAAGTCCATTTCCCATCGCGCCGTGATGCTGGGTGCCCTGGCCGACGGTGAAACGGAGGTGCATGGCTTCCTGGAAGGCGAGGACAGCCTGGCCACGCTGCGTGCCTTTCGGGCCATGGGCGTGGAGGTCGAAGGGCCACGGGACGGGCACCTGCGCATCCGCGGCGCGGGACTGGATGGCCTGCGGGCGCCGCCGGGACCGCTGGATCTGGGCAATTCCGGGACTTCCATGCGTCTGCTGGCGGGGATTCTCGCGGCACAGCCATTCGACTCCGTCCTCCAGGGGGATGCCTCCCTGTCGAGGCGCCCCATGGCGCGCATCACGCACCCCCTGGCCCGCATGGGGGCCCGCATCGAGACCGCGCCCGGCGGTACGCCGCCCCTGCGCATCCACGGCGGGCGCAGGCTGCAGGGCATCGACTACGTCATGCCGGTGGCCAGTGCCCAGGTGAAGTCCTGCCTGCTCCTGGCCGGCCTCTATGCCGAGGGACGCACCTGCGTGACCGAACCCGCGCCCACCCGGGATCACACGGAGCGCATGCTGGCCTCCTTCGGCTGCGAAGTCCTGCGCGAAGCCGGGCGCATCTGCGTGGCGGGAGGCGGGCGCCTGCGGGCCACTGCCATCGAAGTGCCGGGCGACATCTCTTCCGCGGCCTTTTTCATGGTGGGCGCCGCCATCACACCGGGAGCCGAGGTGTGCCTCACAGGGGTGGGCATCAATCCCACCCGCACGGGCGTGGTGAATATTCTGCGTGCCATGGGTGCCTCGCTCGATATCGAGAACGAGCGCATGGCCGGCGGCGAGCCGGTGGGCGATATCCGTGTGCGGGCCAGCCGCCTGCGGGGTATCGTCATTCCCCGGGATCAGGTGCCCCTGGCCATCGACGAGTTTCCCGCGCTGTTCATCGCCGCCGCCTGCGCCGAGGGCGAAACGGTCCTGCAGGGTGCCGCGGAGTTACGGGTCAAGGAGAGCGACCGGATCCAGGTCATGGCGGACGGCCTCCGGGCGCTGGGCGTCGATGCCCGGCCCACGGACGATGGCATGGTGATCCGGGGCGGCCGCCTCGGGGGCGGTTGCGTGGACAGCCACGGTGATCACCGCATCGCCATGGCCTTTGCCATGGCCGGCCTGCGGGCCGACGGCATCATCGAGATCCGCGACTGCGCCAATGTGGCGACCTCGTTTCCGGGGTTCGTGGAACTGGCGCGGCACGCGGGATTGCAGATCAACGTGATGCAGAGCGGGAAGGGATCATGCACTCGGCCAACCAGCGGGACCGCCATGGAACGCTCACCCCGGGAGCACAGCCCACCGGTCATCACCCCACCGGTCATCACCATCGACGGTCCCGGCGGCTCCGGGAAGGGGACGGTGAGCCGCTTGCTGGCCCGACGCCTGGGCTGGCACTTTCTCGACAGCGGCGCCTTGTATCGCCTGGTGGCGCTCGCTGCACGGCATCATGACGTGGCGCTGGACGACGCGGCGGGTCTTGCGCGGCTGGCACGGAATCTGGATGTCCGTTTCGAGGAGGACAGTGACCTCGACGATGTCTGCATCTATCTGGACGGCAGGGAGGTGACCGGGGCCTTGCGCGAGGAATCCTGTGGCGAGGCGGCCTCGCAGGTGGCCGCCCTGGCGCCGGTGCGCGAGGCGCTGCTGGACCGACAGCGGACCTTCTGTCGCCCGCCCGGCCTGGTGGCCGACGGCAGGGACATGGGGACCGTGGTTTTCCCTCATGCCGCGCTCAAGATTTTTCTCACCGCAAGCGCCGGGGAACGCGCCAGAAGGCGCTATAAACAGTTGAAAGACAAGGGGATGGATGTTAGGCTAGATTCCCTTTTAAGGGAGATCGAAGCGCGTGACGCACGTGATCGCGGTCGCCGGCATGCCCCCTTGAAACCTGCGCCGGATGCGGTGCACATCGACACCACGTCCCTCACCGTAGAGGATGTGGTGGCGCGTATCCTCGCCCTGTGGCGGGAACGCAGTGCCCGCGCATCGGTTCCGGTGTAACGTGAAGTTTTTTATGGTTGCCCTGCCCGGTGCGGGGCGTGTGTTCAACGTTTCTGCATAGTCAGTCAATGGATGTCTGCCCGCAGCCTCGGGTGGATGTAGGATCGATAATCAATGAGCGAAAGTTTTGCACAGTTATTCGAGGAAAGTCAGGTCGAACAGAAGATGCGCCCCGGTACCATCGTCAAGGCCACGGTGGTGGAGGTGCGGCCTGATGTGGTGATCGTCAACGCCGGCCTCAAGTCCGAGGGCATCATACCCATCGAGCAGTTCCTGGACGAAAACGGCGAGCCCGAGGTGGCCGTGGGCGACGAGGTGGAGGTGGCCCTGGATGCGGTGGAGGATGGTTTCGGCGAGACGCGCCTGTCCCGGGAGAAGGCCAAGCGTGCAAAACTCTGGACCCAGCTCGAAGAAGCCATGGAAAAGGGCGAGAACGTCAAGGGCGTCATCACCGGCAAGGTCAAGGGCGGCTTTACCGTGGAGATCGGCGACATCCGCGCCTTCCTGCCCGGTTCGCTGGTGGACATTCGCCCGGTCCGCGACCTCACCCACCTGGAGGGCAAGGAACTGGAGTTCCGTGTCGTCAAGATCGATCGCAAGCGCAACAACGTCGTGGTGTCGCGCCGTGCCGTGGTGGAGAGCGAGACCAGTGCCGATCGCGAAGCCCTGCTGGCCAGCCTGAAGGAAGGGCAGGTGGTCAAGGGTATCGTCAAGAATCTCACCGATTACGGCGCCTTCATCGATCTGGGCGGTATCGACGGGCTGCTGCACATCACCGACATGTCCTGGAAGCGGGTCAAGCAGCCGTCGGACATCGTCAACATCGGCGACGAGATCGAGGTCAAGATCCTCAAGTTCGATCGCGAGACCAACCGCGTCTCCCTGGGTCTGAAGCAGCTGGGCGAGGATCCATGGGAGCACATCACCCGCCGCTATCCCGTGGGTACCCAGGTTTTCGGCAAGGTCACCAATATTGCCGACTACGGCTGTTTCGTGGAAATCGAAGAGGGCGTGGAGGGGCTGGTGCACGTCTCCGAAATGGACTGGACCAACAAGAACATCCATCCCTCCAAGGTGGTTCACCTGGGGGACGAGGTGGAGGTCAAGATTCTCGATATCGACGAGGACCGGCGCCGTATCTCCCTGGGAATGAAACAGTGCCATCCCAATCCCTGGGAGGAATTCGCCGCCAACCACAAGAAGGGCGACCGCATCAAGGGTGTCATCAAGTCCATTACCGATTTCGGCATCTTCGTGGGCCTGGAGGGCAATATCGACGGCCTGCTGCATCTCTCCGACCTCTCCTGGAGCGAGCCCGGCGAGGAGGCGGTGCGCAAGTACAAGAAAGGCGACGAGATCGAGGCCGTCATTCTGGCCATCGATCCGGAGCGCGAGCGCATCTCCCTGGGCGTGAAACAACTGCAACGCGATCCTTTCGATCTGTATGTGGCCGAGCACCCCAAGGGCAGTATCGTGAAGGGTGAGATCGCCGAGGTGGACCCCAAGGGGGCCGTCGTCAGACTCGCCGAGGGGGTGCAGGGGTATATCCGGGCTTCCGAGATTGCGCGTGACCGGGTGGAGGATGCCCGCTCGGTGCTCAATCCCGGTGACGAGGTGGAGGCACGCTTCATCGGCGTGGATCGCAAGAACCATATCATCATGCTGTCCATCAAGGCCAAGGATGAGTACGAGGAAGAGCAGGCCATCCGCGATTACAAGTCGGCCGCAGAAGCCGGCGGGGCAGCCACGACCATCGGTGACCTCATCAAGGAGAAGCTGGACAATCAACAGTAGCGCGTCTCTGCCGGTGCTCGCCTTCGTGGCCTGAGGATTGGGGACAGAAGCGGGGACGATTCAGGGACTGGCTTGGGGATGGAAGAACGCAGGGCTCAGGAGGGCCTCTGGATCTTGGCGGATTTCGTTCATTAGGGGCGAGGGTAATGACAAAATCTGAACTGATCGAGTTGATTGCACAAAAACAAAAACATTTGTCGTACAAGGATGTCGAGTTTGCCGTGAAGACCATGATCGAGCAGATGGCCCAGACCCTGGCATCGGGGGAGCGCATTGAGATCCGGGGGTTCGGCAGCTTTTCGCTGCATTACCGGCCGCCCCGGGTCGGGCGTAATCCCAAGACCGGCGAGCCGGTCCAGCTTGCCGGCAAGTACGTGCCGCATTTCAAGCCCGGCAAGGAGCTGCGGGAGCGGGTCAATGCCGGCGCCAGGCTCAACAAGATCGCCCCGGAAAACCGTGACGAGGAAGAACCGCAAAAACTGATGGGGAGCATGAGCGGCAATCCGGGCACGGGATTCTGAGCATCTTCTTCTGGGTTCGTTTCCGGCTTCTTGAAGGGCGATACAATAATTGTAAAAAGGAAGGGGGGAATATGAAGCGGCTGATCAGTTTCGTCGTTTTACTGGCTGTGCTGGTGGTGGGCATCTATTTCGGCTTGTTGAACGCCGATCCCGTGACGATCAACTATTACTTCGGTACCTACGAGACGCCCCTTTCCCTGGTGATGGTCGTCTCTGTCCTGCTGGGTGCCCTGCTGGGTGCCATTGCCAGCATCGGGATCGTGTTCAGGATGCGCAAGCGCATCAACCGCCTGCGCCGGGAAAAGACCACCACCGAGCGTGAACTGGCCAATACGCGGGCTATGACCACCGTGGAGCAGGGACGGTAGTCTTCAGAGATCAGGCACAGGCGCGGCGCGATGCCGGGCCGATTACGGCCGGCCGGATGCCTTGCCGACCGGTGATCGCAAAGTTATATTAGAACTGCCTCTGCGATGAGGCAAGGGGCGGCCGGGAAGGCCGCAAACAGGGAAAGCTCAAAACAAGGAGGTTGTCATGAAAGTCATACAAAAGCTCCTGCTTGCCGTGGCACTGTTGCTGTCGGGCACGGTATTGTGGGCACAGACGGTCAACATCAACACGGCGGATGCCGAGGAACTGGCCGCGGTCATCAAAGGCGTCGGCCCGAAGACGGCCCGGGCCATCGTCGCCTACCGGCAACAGCACGGGCCGTTCCGCACGGTGGAAGAGCTGGTGAAGGTCAAGGGTGTGGGGCAGGTGACCATCGACAAGAACCGGCCCCGCCTCACGGTCGGTGACCGGCAGGCACGGCAAGAATAACGACCACGACAATTCGTGTCACTGGCGGCCTTGCTTTTTTGCAAGGCCGTTTTTTTGAGGCTGGACAGAATCTTTCTCGACTGCCTTGGAGCGGGCGGCAAGGCATGACAAATGAGCATGGCAACAAAGAAACACGCTGAAAAAGACGAACAGCCCCTGATAGCTCAGGATCCCCGCCTGCTGCAGGCCTATTACCAGGAAGACGAGATCAGCCTCGTGGACCTCTGGCTCGTGCTGGCGAAGCGCAAGCGATTCATTGCCACGGTTGCCGGCACGATTGCCGTGGCAGGGCTTTTGTTTGCCTTGCTCATGCCCCGCGTCTATACCTATACCACCTCCATCGAGATTGCCCGGGATGGGGACAAGCTGCTGGAGTCCCCCCAGACGGTGCTGGCCAAGCTGCAGGAGAGTTACATACCCCTCGTATTGACGGAGCATGCAGCCACGGGATCAGACCGGATCGATATCACGGCCAAGATCCCGAAAGGCAGCGATCTCATCGTGCTGGAAAGCAAGGCCGGCCAGGAAATGGCCGCGTCCGTGAACGATCTGCACCAGCGGGTCGTGAGCCTGATCGTGACGGATCATGACAGTACCATAACCTTTGCCCGTGGAGAGCTGCGGGCCCAGTTGCACAGCGCGCAGAACAAGCTGGCGGAATTGAAGGACCGTGAGAAGATGCTCCAGAACAGGGAGCAGCGCCTGGAAGAGAAGGCAAAACTGCTCACCGACCAGATCGAATCCATTCGCGCCGTGATCGCAGAGTCCCGCATGAACCGCAAGAAGGCGGTCAGCGAGGTCACGGGCGAGGCCAAGGCCATGACCCTGCTGCTCATCGACAACGAGATCCAGCAATACCAGGAACGCGAGGCCCTGTTGCTGGAACAATTGCACATCGGACTGGCCAACGAGCGGGATGGCATTATCCAGGAACAGGCGAATATTCGACGCGCCCAGGACATGGAAGAGGAGAAAATACTGGAGATCAAGGCCAGGCTTGCCAGTATCAAGGAGACCCGGGCCATCACCACCGCCATGCGTTCCCTGGAGCCGGCAGGTGCCAGCCGCAAGCTCGTTCTGTCGGTAGCCATCCTCCTCGGCTTGATACTGGGCGTGTTCGCTGCCTTCTTTGCCGAATTTCTGGACAAGGTCAGGGAGCGGAAGGCAGAAGTGATCAATGGTCAGGCGGGTTGAAGGTCATATCGCAGAATCACCCGCCTGTACTTCATCAGGTGATGCGCTTCTGTGTTAATATAACCAGACAATTGCATTAATCTGGCGTCGTTCCTGCTGAAATAGCCTGTATGCAGAACGAGACGCGGTTTGTGCTGCGGTTTCTGGATTTCCATCTTTGATGAAATCCAAAAACGGTCCGACGCGTAGACCGGATGGAGCGTGAGCGGAATCCGGGGGTGGTGCTTCCCCGAATTCCGGCCCTGTGCAGACTGGCATCCGGGCTACATGATGTCCGCCTGACGTGGCCGAAATCTATGCAATCATCAGGATAACAGCATGCGCATACAGCCCGTGATCCTCTCCGGTGGTTCCGGAACTCGCCTGTGGCCCTTGTCCCGCGAATTCTTTCCCAAGCAGCTTCTCGCGCCTCACGGGGATGACACCCTGCTCCAGGCCACTGTCAAGCGCCTTTGCGGCCTGGAGAAACGACGCGCTGCGCTGGAATCGGCCCCCCCGCTGGTGGTGTGCAACGAGGAGCACCGTTTCCTGGTGGCGGAACAATTGCGCCAGACGGGCCTGGATCAGGAAAAGATCCTCCTGGAACCCATCGGTCGCAATACCGCGCCGGCAGCCACCCTGGCGGCGTTGCATGTGGAGGCCCTGCATCCCGGGGCGGTGATGCTCGTGATGCCGGCCGATCATCTCATCCGGGACGAGGCTGCCTTTCAGGAGGCTGTGGCCTGCGGGGCCATCGAGGCGGAAAAGGGCATTGTTGTCACCTTCGGTATCGTCCCCACCCGCCCGGAGACGGGCTACGGTTATATCAGAAAGGGGAGGCCGATTACTCCGCAGTCTTCAAGTCCCCAGTCTTCACCCCATCAGTCTTCGATTCCTGTGCCCCATGTGCTGGAGGCCTTTGTGGAAAAGCCTGATCTGGTCACCGCGGAAGACTATGTGGCTTCGGGCGTGTATCTGTGGAACAGCGGGATTTTCATGATGCAGGCCAGCACCTGGCTGGCGCACATGTCCCATCTGCAACCGGAAATGCTCGCTGCCTGCCAGGCAGCCTATGCGCAGGGCAACGAGGACGGGGATTTCTATCGCGTGGAGCGCAAGGCCTTCGAGAACTGTCCCAGCGATTCCATCGATTATGCCGTGATGGAACGCCTCACCCATCAGTCTGACGCACCCCAGGCCGCCGTGATCCCCCTGGATGCCGGCTGGTCCGATGTGGGTGCCTGGTCCAGCCTCTGGGAGGTGATGCCCCAGGACGAGGAAGGCAATATCCTCAAGGGGGATGTCATCGCCCATGACACCCGCAATTCCCTGCTCATGGCCGAGCACCGGCTCTTGGCCGCTGTGGGTCTCGAAGACGTGATCGCGGTGGAAACCGCCGATGCCGTGCTGGTCGCCCACAAGGATCATGCCCAGGCAGTGAAGGCAGTGGTCCAGCAGCTGAAAAGGGAAGGGCGCAGCGAGCATCTCGCCCATCGCCGGGTGCACCGTCCCTGGGGCAGCTATGAGGGCATCGACATGGGCGAGCGCTTCCAGGTCAAGCGTATCACCGTGAGACCGGGCGCCTCGCTGTCGCTGCAGATGCATCATCATCGTGCCGAACACTGGGTGGTGGTGCGGGGCACCGCCCGCGTCACCAAGGGCGAGGAGGTTTTTCTCCTCAGCGAGAACGAATCCACCTATATCCCCATCGGTGTCAAACATCGCCTGGAGAATCCCGGCACGCTGCCCCTGGAGATCATCGAGGTGCAGTCCGGGGCCTATCTGGGGGAAGACGATATCGTCCGTTTCGAGGACGACTACGGCCGCGGTTGAAGAAAGACCGTCACTGGGAGTCTGTCTGAATCCGAAAGACTCTTCATGATGGTACCAGGAGGCAGAAAGAGATCATGCGCAAGCGAGCACTGATCACCGGCATCACCGGCCAGGATGGGGCCTATCTGGCAGAGTTTCTCCTGGCCAAGGGCTACGAGGTCCATGGCATCAAGCGCCGCACCTCGCTGTTCAACACCGACCGTATCGATCACCTCTACCAGGATCCGCATGTGCAGGACCGCCGTTTCATCCTGCATTACGGGGACATGACCGACACCTCCAGCCTGATCCGCGTCATCCAGGAGGTCCAGCCGGACGAGATCTACAACCTCGCCGCGCAAAGCCATGTGGCCGTTTCCTTCGAGGAGCCTGAATATACCGCCGATTCCGATGCCCTGGGGGCCCTGCGCCTGCTGGAGGCGATCCGTATCCTGGGGCTGGAAAAGAAGACGCGCTTCTACCAGGCCTCCACCTCGGAACTCTACGGCAAGGTCCGGGAAATTCCGCAAACGGAATCCACGCCGTTCTATCCTCGCTCACCTTATGCGGTGGCGAAGCTCTATGCCTACTGGATCACCGTCAACTATCGCGAGGCTTATGGCCTGTATGCCTGTAACGGGATATTGTTCAATCATGAAAGTCCAATCAGGGGTGAGACCTTCGTCACCCGCAAGGTCACCCGTGCCCTGGCACGTATCAAGCTGGGTCTGCAGGATTGCCTCTATCTCGGCAATCTGGATGCCAAGCGCGACTGGGGACATGCCCGGGACTACGTGGAGATGCAGTGGCTGATGCTGCAGCAGGAACAGCCGGAAGACTTCGTCATCGCCTCGGGTATCCAGTACTCCGTGCGCGATTTTGTCAATGCCGCCGCCAGGGAATTGGGCATCGAGATCCGCTGGGAAGGCCGGGGTGTCGACGAGAAGGGATATGACAAGCACAGTGGCCGGTGCATCGTCGCTGTCGACCCCCGCTATTTCCGCCCCGCCGAGGTGGATACCCTGCTCGGGGATCCCACCAAGGCCAGGCAGAAGCTGGGCTGGGAGCCCAGAACCTCCTTCGAGGACTTGGTCGCGGAAATGGTCCGCGAAGACCTCAAGGCAGCGGAGCGTGACGAGCTGTGCCGGCGGGAGGGATTCAGGACCTTTGATTATCATGAATGAGTTTTATTTTTGAGGTTTGCCTTTTGAGACTTTTTAATGGGTGACGGCCGTCGCTAGTGTAAGTCTCAGTAGTCGAGATTTGTTGTCTTCAGTTGTTGAGGTTTGTCGTTCCAGGCCGCCTGTTCAAGTGACGCCTGTCATTTCGAGCACAGCGAGAAATCAGTATCCTTGTCATTCCGAGCGCAGCGAGGAATCTTGAGGGGCGGTGGGGCAGGATTTCCCCCTTCGGTCGAAATGACACTGGGCTTGTCATTCCGAGCACAGCGAGGAATCTTGAGGGGCGGTGGGACAGGATTTCTCCCTTCGGTGGAAATGACACTGGGCTTGTCATTCCGAGCGCAGTGAGGAATCTTG
>Ga0256839_1001201_pt1 | contig 32062 bp, 36 predicted proteins | sample 354166metaG_FD_185968 | JGI IMG/M metagenome (GOLD analysis project Ga0256839, IMG submission 185968) | Hydrothermal vent microbial communities from Mid Atlantic Ridge, Atlantic Ocean - 354-166 | ecosystem: Environmental > Aquatic > Marine > Hydrothermal vents | place: Atlantic Ocean: Mid... | reverse complement strand
CCTAGCGCATTATGATCATACTCGTAGCCTTCACCGTAACCTTCCGACTTCATAAGTTTTGTTGGCGCATTCATAATGTGTTTTGGCGGCGGCAATGAGCCGTGTTCTTTGGCTGAATTCATTGCAGCCTTATAGGCCACATAAACCGCATTGGATTTTGGTGCGGTGGCAAGATAGACACAGGCCTGCGCCAACGCCAACTCGCCCTCCGGTGAACCCAAATAGTCATAGGCATCCTTAGCAGCATTGGCCACTATCAAAGCCTGCGGATCGGCCATTCCAATATCTTCCGAGGCCATACGCACAAACCGCCGGCCAAGAAATAGCGGCGCCTCGCCCGCATCGAGCATACGAGCAAGATAGTAAAGTGCGGCATCCGGATCAGACCCGCGCACGGCCTTATGCAGAGCGGAAATCAAATTGTAATGACCATCCTGCGATTTGTCATAAATCGGGGCGCGACGTTGCAAAATTTGCTGTAGATCAGCCGCACCAAATATCTCGTCTGCTTTTGCCGCTCGCCAAAGCTCCTCCGCTAATGTCAGCACAGAACGGCCATCGCCGTCTGCCATCCTCAACAACGCCGCCCTGCCCGCCTCATCCACCGGCAAAATTTTCCCCTCTACTTCCTCTGCTCGGCTGAGCAAAGAACCAAGGCTTTCATCATCGTGCGATTTGAAAGTTAAAACACGAGACCGCGACAACAGGGCTGCGTTCAGTTCAAACGACGGGTTTTCGGTAGTCGCTCCCACCAAAATGATGGTGCCATCTTCCATGACAGGCAGGAACGAATCCTGTTGTGCGCGGTTAAAGCGATGAATTTCATCCACAAACAACAAGGTCGCCCGACCATTGCTTCGCCGCATTCGAGCGGCTTCAAAACATTTCTTTAGATCGGCAACACCGGAAAAAATTGCAGAAATCTGCTCAAAGGCCCAATTGGTCTCATCTGCCAGTAGTCTCGCAACGGTGGTTTTTCCAGTACCCGGCGGTCCCCAGAATATCATGCTGCCAAGCGTTTGCGCATCAATCATGCGGGATAAAATGCCATCCCTGCCAAGCAGGTGATCCTGACCGACCACTTCTCCAAGGTTTTTAGGTCGCAATCGATCAGCCAAAGGCCGATGCAAATTTGAAGCAGCCGTGTTTTCTGGGTTGTCCTTGGTTTCAAATAGGTCGCTCAATTATTTTCACCATTATAGGGTTAGCGAACAACCTGCCGAATCATTCGCCCACCACGATCAAGAGTGTAGCGCCAAACAGGCGCACCATTAGCGGCAATTTCATCCAATTGTTTGCTGGACCTGATTTTCTCATCATTGACCAGTCGAATAATATCGCGCGGCCTAAGCCCCAATCTGTTGGCGGTTGAGCCTCGGCGAATTCGGGTGACAATAACACCACGCGCACTGCCACGCAGGCCAATTTCACGCGCTAAAGCGGGAGAAAGATTAGCCACCGTCGCTCCAGAAAATGGCGACCGCCCCCTAATCAGCCGTTCATCACGCGGAACAGTTTCAGGGGCCTTGGCGAGCAGAATATTGATTTCTTTTCTTGATGATTGAGACAAAATTTCAAACCGGGCCTCGCGCCCAATACCAACTGTCGCCAACCTGTAGCCCAATGCATCAATATGCTGAACTGTGTCTCCATTGACCTTCAGCACCACATCACCCGGCCTCAATCCGGCTTTATCAGCAGGACTATTACGCGTAACACCAGCAACCAGAGCGCCACGTGGTTGACGCATTCCAAGGCTTTCAGCAATGTCGGAGGTCAGGTTTTGAAAGTCGGCACCAATCCAGGGGCGAACCAGCTTTTTATTACCAGCAGCAGCTGATCGCAATATCACTTCAACCATATTGGAGGGAATGGCAAAGCCAATACCATTTGAACCGCCCGAGCGTGAAAATATAGCCGTATTGATACCAACAAGACGACCATGCATATCAACCAGAGCACCACCGGAGTTCCCCGGATTGATCGATGCATCCGTTTGGATAAAGAACCCGAAATCTCCCTTGCCTAGGCTTGGCCGGGCAAGCGCAGAAACAATACCGCTGGTGACGGTTTGACCAACCCCAAACGGATTGCCTATTGCCAGCACAATATCGCCAACCTCAAGACCATCAGAATTACCAAGTTCGACTTTCGGGAAAGTCTCATTAGACAAAATCTGCAATATTGTCAGGTCGGACTTTTCATCGGCCAGCAAAATTTTAGACTCGTATTCACGCCCATTTGAAAGCGCCACCTTTATTTCGGTAGCACCTTTAATGACATGATAATTTGTCACCACAATACCGCGCGTCCCAACAATTACGCCAGACCCTAAAGAACGCTGCACCCGCTTTTTGGGGCGCCTTCCATCAATGCCGCCACGACCAAAAAACCGTTCAAAAAAAGGATCACCCTCAAAGGGAGAGCGCCGCTTGGTTTTACGCGCCGCATAAACATTCACAACCGCAGGAGCAACAGCTTTAACCAGGGGTGAGAACGAATATTGTTGAACTATAAGGTTTTCAGGCACCACACGTTTGGCGGATGGCGATTTTCTGCCCGCATTGGAAAACTCGCTTATTACGCCGCGAAATATTTTATCGAGGCTATCTTGCGCCTGTGTTACTGAAAGCGAACCGGCAACAAACACCAAAGCAATAACAATCTGAATTTTCCAGTTTCTCATTCTGCAACCCTGTCAGTTTTGTAACAATCAAGCATTGGAGCATCCGCTCCCAAACACTTTCCATTATTCAGCACAGTAACGTGGAATGAAAGTACATATAGTAACTTTTCATTTTCAACGCACCTGTTTTGAAAGCTATCACCTATCTCTACAAACAAAAAAAGGCGGCACAAACGCGCCGCCTCTCCCGAAATAATACATACCAACAATAGAACTAAGCAGATACCGCTTGTTCTTCTGTCTCACCGAGCGCGTCTTCTTCTTCCAAACGTGCGCGATCACCGGCACCCTTGGCTTCAGGATTACGATCAACCAGCTCAATCACAGCCAATGGCGCATTGTCACCATAGCGAAAACCAGCTTTCAATACGCGGGTATATCCGCCCTTGCGGTCCGCGTAACGCTCAGCAAGTTCGCTGAACAATTTTCCAACAACAGCAATATCGCGGATCTGGGAAATCGCCTGACGACGGGCATGCAAATCACCACGTTTACCGAGAGTGATCAGTTTATCAGCAATCGCCCGCATTTCTTTTGCCTTTGGCAAAGTGGTGACAATTTGCTCATGCAACAGCAATGATGCTGCCATATTAGCGAACATCGCCTTGCGATGGCTATGGGTCCGATTTAATTTACGGCCTTGTTTACGGTGGCGCATAGCGCTCTCCTTAACTCAATGGTCGGCAGTTCACCTGCCAGTTTTCTAATATTGATCTTCGTATCGCTTTGCCAGATCTTCGATATTCTCAGGCGGCCAGGCAGAAACTTCCATTCCCAAATGCAACCCCATGGAAGCCAGAACTTCCTTGATCTCGTTCAACGACTTACGGCCGAAGTTTGGTGTGCGAAGCATTTCTGCCTCTGTTTTCTGAATAAGATCACCAATATAGACGATGTTGTCATTTTTCAGGCAGTTTGCAGAACGAACCGACAATTCCAACTCGTCAACTTTCTTAAGCAAAGCAGGATTGAATGCAAGCTCGGCAACCTGTTCTTGAACAACCTCTTTTTCCGGCTCTTCAAAGTTAACGAATATGGTCAATTGATCCTGCAGAATTCGAGCAGCAAAAGCCACCGCATCTTCAGGAGAAACAGAGCCATCCGTTTCCAGTGTCATGGTCAGTTTGTCGTAATCCAGGACCTGACCTTCACGGGTTTTGTCAACCTTATAGGAGACCTTGCGAACCGGAGAAAACAGCGAATCAACCGGGATCATGCCAATCGGCGAATCTTCCGAGCGATTACGTTCAGCCGCCACATAGCCCTTGCCGGTTTCTACAGTAAACTCGATGCGGATTTCACTTTCCTCATCAAGCGTACACAGAACCAGATCAGGGTTGAGAATTTCAACATCGCCAACAGTTTGAATATCGCCTGCGGTAACAACGCCCGGGCCTTCTTTACGAACGACCATCCGCTTTGAGCCTTCGCTTTCCATGCGAAGTGCAATTTCCTTAATGTTCAGGATGATGTCTGTAACATCTTCACGAACACCAGGAATTGAAGAAAACTCGTGCAATACACCATCAATTTGCACAGCCGTCACAGCAGCGCCTTGAAGTGATGATAACAATACACGACGCAAAGCATTACCCAGTGTCAGGCCAAAACCTCTTTCCAGAGGCTCGGCCAAAACTTTACCAATGCTGCCTTCCGAAGAAACTTCTAGTTTGTTCGGCTTAATCAATTCTTGCCAATTTTTATGGATCATGAATTAAATCCTTTCGATACCTTCGCCACTATCCATTCGTGACAAAGTCTGTCGATATTCCGCTCTGAGCGGAACTGTAAGTTATACGCGACGGCGCTTACGCGGGCGACATCCGTTATGCGGAATAGAAGAAACATCGCGAATTGCTGTAATTATAAACCCGATAGATTGCAGCGCCCGCAAAGCAGATTCACGACCGGAACCCGGACCGCGAACCTCTACTTCCAGTGTTTTCATACCGTGTTCAGCAGCTTTCTGGCCGGCATCTTCCGCAGCCATTTGAGCTGCATAAGGTGTAGACTTCCGCGACCCCTTAAACCCTTGCGCACCAGCAGACGACCAGGAAATTGTATTTCCTTGTGCATCTGTGATTGTGATCATGGTATTGTTGAATGTGGAATGTACGTGGGCAACGCCCGACGAAATATTCTTACGTTCGCGACGTTTTACGCGACCGGCTTCTTTAGCCATTATTTTTCCTTCGATCTCTACACTGCCGTAAAACCGGCAGCTCCACCGGAATACAGACTAACACCTGCATTCCATTATTCTATTTTTACAAAGACGGCTTGCAAGACAAACATGCAAACACGAAAAAGCCGGCCCATAGGCCAGCCATGTTATTTCTTTTTGCCTGCAATTGCCCGTGCTGGGCCTTTGCGGGTACGCGCATTTGTATGGGTGCGCTGACCGCGAACAGGCAGACTACGGCGATGCCGCAAACCACGATAGCAACCAAGATCCATCAAACGTTTGATGTTCATTGATTTATCACGGCGAAGGTCACCCTCAACCATATAGTCGCGGTCAATAATTTCGCGAATCTGAAGTACTTCAGCATCCGACAGTGTATTTACACGGCGATCAAGCGGAATTCCCGCTTTCTCTATAATTTCTCCGGCAATTTTTTGGCCGATTCCGTGAATATACTGAAGCGCAATAACAGCGCGCTTGTTCGTCGGAATATTGACGCCAGCAATACGAGCCACGTCCACTCTCCTTATCATTCAGGGCAAAGCCTGATTGTCACCAGAACAACGCCACAATTAGCGCTATCCTTCTTTTCGTACCCAGAAGGTAAATGATGGTTTAATTCCAAACCTCAGCGACCGGGATCCGCATCTCTCTCGAAACCGACTCCGATCGCACATTTGATCTGAATTTTGATGGTATTAGCGGCAAACACCCTTCTTCGTCAACTACCCTGAAACAATATTTTCAAACTTTATACCTGTTCCAGTACTTTTTCTATTCCCTGCGATACATCGTTGATACTTCCCATGCCGTCAACACGTAACAATTTATGTCTGGCATAGTAATATCCAATCAATGGAGAGGTCTGTTTGTAGTAGGTAAACAACCGTACACGTACAGTATTTTCCACATCATCAGGACGTCTTTTAAAATCTGTTGACCCACAATTATCGCAAATACCATCGACGACAGGAAGCTTGTGGCGATCATGATAACCTTCACCACAACTGGCGCACAAAAAGCGGCCGGTTATCCGATCGATCAACGCATCGTCATCGACCCGTAATTCAACAACCGCATCTAGAATTATATCCTTATCAGCAAAGATTTCATCGACAGAATCAGCTTGAGCCAGAGTGCGAGGATACCCATCCAGAATAAAACCGTTTGCACAATCGTCCCTGTCTATCCGGTCAGAAACGATCTTATTGACCATATCGTCAGATACAAGCTTACCCGCATTCATTATTACTTGTGCACGTTTACCAACGTCGGAGCCCTCTGCAATAGCAGCTCGCAACATATCACCTGTAGAAAGGTGAGGAATTTTGTGACTGTCCGCCAGGCGCGTAGCCTGGGTCCCCTTACCCGCTCCAGGCGGGCCAATGAGGATTAATCTCATCTCTTGCGCTTTCCACCGCGCAACTTGGATTTTTTCACCAAACCTTCATATTGCTGGGCAAAAAGATGGCCTTGTACTTGCGAAACCGTATCCATAGTCACACTCACCATAATCAAAAGTGATGTTCCCCCAAGGAACACTGATATCCCCATATTCGACATGAACATTTCCGGGATAAGACATACAAACACAAGATATAGCGCACCTGCAAGAGTAATTCGAGTTAGCACATAGTCGATATAGCTAGCAGTTCGCTCACCAGGACGAATACCCGGAATAAACCCGCCATGCTTCTTTAGATTATCGGCCGTATCTTTAGGGCTGAAAACAATCGCGGTATAGAAGAACGCAAAGAACATGATCAAACTGGCATAGATAAACAAATAGAGCGGTTGCCCTCGACCAAGCGATGCAATGATCAACCCGAGCCAGCCAGGCACATCCGATGAGGCGGCAAAGTTAGCCACAGTCACTGGAAGCAATAACAAGGATGAGGCAAAGATTGGTGGAATAACACCGGCCGTGTTCAGTTTAAGCGGCAGATGGGATGCATCGCCCTGAAACATTTTATTACCAACCTGACGTTTTGGATATTGGATCAGAAGTTTACGCTGTGCCCGTTCAATGAACACAACGATCCCGATGAGAGCCAAAGCAGAAACCAGCACCACCAGCAAAATAATTGTAGTAATTGCACCGGTTCGCGCAGCTTCTAACAATTGCGCAATAGCCGTTGGAAGTGCCGCAACAATGCCTGAGAAAATGATCAGGGAAATACCATTGCCGATACCACGTGCGGTAATCTGCTCACCAAGCCACATCAGGAACATCGTGCCGCCCACAAGCGTAATCACCGCAGACATGGTGAAAAACCAGCCTGGATCATTTACAATGTTTCCCGACCCCGAAAGCCCGGCTGCAATGCCATAGGCCTGCAGGGTTGCAAGAATTACAGTGCCATAGCGGGTATATTGATTGATTGTTTTGCGGCCCTGCTCACCATCTTTCTTGAGTTGCTCAAGAGTTGGCACAACTGAAGTCATCAGCTGAATAATAATGGACGCAGAAATATAAGGCATAATGCCCAGTGCAAAAATGGCTAATCGTTCAACCGCACCACCCGAAAACATATTAAACAAGCCAAGGACGCCCTGGCTTTGCTGTTCAAATGCACGGGCAAAAGCGTCCGCATTAATTCCCGGTAGCGGGATATATGTCCCAAGACGATAAATAACCAACGCACCCAGTGTAAACCAAATGCGCTTCTTAAGTTCCGTCGCTTTTGAAAAAGAGGCAAAATTTAGATTCGCTGCAAGTTGTTCTGCTGCCGATGCCATCAATCTCTCCGGTAATAATAAAGCTGTATTGTATTAATTAAGCGTCCGCATTTTCTTTTTCAACCGGCAAGTTCACCTTACCGCCAGCTTTTTCGATTTTTTCAATTGCGGCTTTAGAAGCGCCAGCAATATCAAAGGTCAGTTTATTTTTGGTCTCACCATCAGAAAGCAAACGTACACCGTCTTTTACCCGACGAATTACACCGGCCTCCTTGAGGCTTTCAGCAGTAATAGCAGATTTAACGTCCAGCTTTCCCGCGTCAATTGCCTGCTCAATGCGAGCAATCGAAACAATGTTGAGTTTCTTGGCAAAAATATTGTTAAATCCACGTTTAGGCAGGCGACGATAGAGGGGCATTTGCCCGCCTTCAAAACCTTTGATTGCCACACCTGAACGAGACTTCTGGCCTTTTACGCCACGTCCGCCAGTCTTGCCCTTACCGGAACCAATACCGCGACCTACGCGCTTACGAGAATGAACAGCACCTTCATTGTCGTTGATTTCATTGAGTTTCATTGTTCAATACCTCTGTAAGCCGCTAATCAGGCTTCGTCGACCACCCGCACCATGTGCGAGACTTTGCGGATCATGCCACGAACAGCTGGAGTATCTTCCAGAGTACGGCGGCGGTTCATTTTGTTCAAGCCAAGACCAATCAGCGTAGCGCGCTGATCTGACCGGCGACGAAGCGGGCTACCGGTCTGTTGAACGGTAACCGTTTTGCCTGATTTTTTGTCAGCCATTTTGAAATCCAGCTAGGCTGGCTCCCTGATCATGTTGTTTTGCGCATAATTTGAATTCAAATATAAGCGCAAATTATAGAATTCAAAGTAACGGTTAAGGCACCGCTACGTGATTTAGTCTTCGCTGCCAACCAGATCGCGACGACGCGCCTGAAGAGTGGCAAATTTAAGCCCTCTCTGGGTCGCAATATCCCGCGGATGCATCTGGCGCTTCAGCGCATCAAATGTAGCACGAACCATGTTGTATGGGTTCGATGTACCAATAGATTTGGCAACAACGTCAGACATTCCAACAGTTTCAAACACCGCACGCATTGGACCACCGGCAATAATACCGGTTCCTGGAGGTGCCGCACGCAGCACAACCTTACCTGCTCCGTGGCGGCCTTTAACATCATGGTGCAAAGTGCGGCCATCACGCAAAGGTACAAATATCATATCGCGTTTTGCAGCCTCAGAAGCTTTGCGAATAGCCTCAGGCACTTCGCGCGCTTTACCGTGGCCAAAACCAACCCGGCCTTTTTGATCACCAACAACCACAAGTGCAGCAAAGCCAAAGCGTCGACCGCCTTTTACAACTTTTGCCACACGGTTGATGTGTACCAGTTTATCAACAAACTCGCTGTCACGCTCATCACGATCATTTCGCTGTTGTCTCGGTGCCATATCCTTAAACCTTTATTCTTTTCCGGAGCACCAAAGGCCTTCTTATCGGTGAATGCCCTTGAGAAATTTCAAACTAGAAGTTTAACCCGCCTTCGCGAGCAGCTTCCGCCAATGCTTTAACACGACCGTGATAAAGATAAGAACCGCGATCAAAAACCACATCTTTGATACCGGCTTTTGATGCACGTTCAGCAATCATTTTACCAACCACCGCAGCAGCAGCGACGTTTCCGCCTTTGCCGTCCTTTGTCGCATCTTTTTCCAAAGTGGAAGCAGCAGCAACTGTGTGGCCATTTAAATCGTCAATCACCTGCGCATAAATATTCTGCGCAGAACGATAAACGCTCAAACGGGCGCGGCCATTGGCCACTTTCTTAAGATCGCGACGAACACGCTCTGCGCGCCGCTGTTTTGTTTTAGAAGAACTTGCCATTTGTTCAGTGCCTTACTTCTTTTTGCCTTCCTTACGGAAGATAAATTCATCAGCGTATTTAACACCCTTGCCTTTATAAGGCTCTGGTGGGCGATATTTACGAATTTCTGCAGCAACCTGGCCAACTTTTTGCTTGTCAAAGCCTGAAACAATAATTTCAGTTGGTTTGGTCACTTTTACATCGACACCTTCGGGGATGTCATAAAGCACTTCATGAGAAAAACCGAGCTGCAATTGCAACTTGTTTCCCTGCATGGCAGCACGATAGCCAACGCCATTGATTTCAAGAGTTTTGGAAAAACCCTCTTTAACACCATTAAAGATGTTAGAAATCATCGTCCGCGACATACCCCATTGAGAGCGCGCATTCTTCGAGTTGTTCTTCGGATCAACCTTGAACGCCCCATCTTCCATTTTCACCAGAACGTCATCGTTCACAACAAAGCTCAATTCGCCCATAGGGCCCTTTGCAGTGACCGTTTGGCCATCCAGTGTTGCCGTAATCCCCTCAGGGATGGCGATTGCTTTTTTACCTATCCGCGACATAATTTTCTGCCTGTTCGGTTATTGCGTTTCACCCGGTCGATCAGAAGATCTGACAGAGAACCTCGCCGCCTACATTCTGTTCCCGTGCGTCATGATCGGCCATAACACCTTTTGGAGTGGAAAGTATCGAAACTCCCAATCCATTCGCAACACGCGGAATCGATTTGACCGACGAATACACCCGACGACCAGGTTTGGAAATACGAGTAATTTCACGAATTACAGGTGCTCCCTCGAAATATTTCAGTTCAATGTCCAACTCGGCTTTGCCATTGTTAAAATCAACGCGGGTATAACCGCGGATGTAACCTTCGGCCTGGAGCACATCAAGAACATTTGCCCGCAATGATGATGCCGGGCTCGAAACTTTAGATTTACCGCGCATCAAAGCATTACGAATGCGGGTAAGCATATCCCCCAAGGGGTCTGTCATAGACATATCTGATTTTCCTTACCAGCTGGATTTTACAATGCCAGGTATTTTGCCCTGGGAACCAAGTTCACGCAGCGCGATACGAGACATCTTCATTTTGCGGTAAAATGCACGGGGCCTGCCTGAAATTTCACAACGGTTACGAATACGAACCTTGCTGGAACTGCGTGGCAGTTCATTAAGTTTCAACTGAGCCTTGAAGCGTTCATCCATTGGCAATGTCTTGTCATTGATGATTGCTTTAAGCACCGCACGTTTAGCAGCAAACTTTGCCACTGTCCTGCGGACTCTTTTTCCTTTTTCGATCGCGCTAACTTTCGCCATCTTTTATTCCTTCCAAACGGATGCCGTTACAGGTGAATTTAATCCAAAGCCCTATTCGGGAAATGGGAAATTAAAAGCTTTGAGCAATGCTCTCGCCTCGTCATTCGTATCAGCTGTCGTACAAACGATAACGTCCATGCCCCAGATCTCATCGACTTTATCATAGTCAATTTCAGGGAACACAATGTGTTCTTTGATGCCCATGGCAAAGTTGCCATTTCCATCGAAGCTTTTCGGGTTCAAACCACGAAAGTCTCTCACGCGCGGTAGCGCAATATTGATGAGACGATCAAGGAATTCATACATTCTTGCGCCGCGCAGGGTAACTTTTGCGCCAAGCGGCATATCTTCACGTACCTTAAAAGTCGCTATCGACTTCTTGGCGCGTGTCACAACAGCTTTCTGACCAGCAATAAGTGACAGATCTGCAGCTGCGATGCGTGCTTTCTTTGAATCATTGGTGGATTCACCAATGCCCATATTGAGCACAATTTTATCTATGCGTGGCATTTGCATAGGGTTTTTATAGCCAAACTGTTCAAGCATTTTAGGCTGCACAACTGCGGCATAATGCTTTTTCAGGCGTGGCTCATAAGTTGCCTCAGCCATCGATTACGTCTCCAGAACGTTTTGCAAAACGAACCTTGCGGCCATCGTCTGCTGATTTAAATCCAACCCGGGTGGGCTTGCCATCTTTAGGGTCTGCAATTGCAATATTTGACAATTGAATTGCAGCTTCCTTCGAAAAAATACCGGCCTCCTGCGACGCACTTTGTTTTGTGTGCCGCTTGACCATATTAATTCCGGAAACAAATGCCTTTCCCTCTTTGGGATTAACACTCATCACATTACCTTTGCGGCCTTTGTCTTTGCCGGTCAGCACGACGACTTCATCGCCCTTGCGTATCTTTTGCATCTCAATAAATCCTTACAGCACTTCAGGTGCCAAAGAGATAATCTTCATGTGTCTTTTAGCGCGAAGCTCACGAGGCACAGGTCCAAAAATTCGAGTACCAATTGGCTCTTTTTTAGCATCAACCAGTACAGCCGCATTGCCATCAAAACGAATGACACTGCCATCAGCACGCTGAATATCCTTGCGGGTGCGGACCACGACGGCCTTTGCAACATCACCCTTTTTAACACGACCCCGTGGAATAGCTTCCTTGATCGAAACAACGATGGTATCGCCAACTGAAGCATATTTACGCTTGGAACCACCAAGCACCTTGATGCACATAACGCGCTTGGCACCGGAATTATCGGCGACTTCAAGATTTGATTGCATCTGAATCATGTCTGTTCTTCTCTATTCATGCGGCAATCAAATTAATTGCCTCAAATTACTATCCGGCATAAGCCAATCGGCCAAACCGGTATTCTTAAACGAGGATCAGGCGCTTTTTGCGTCTTCAACAACAACCCAGCATTTGTCCTTTGAAATCGGACGGCTTTCCTCGATTGAAACCAGATCGCCAACTTTCTTGGCATTGGCCTCATCATGCGCCTTGTAGTTTTTAGAGCGGCGCACAGTTTTCTTATACAATGGATGTGTAAAGCGGCGTTCCACTTTAACAACCACGGTTTTATCATTTTTGTCACTGACGACAGTGCCCTGCAAAATGCGTTTCGGCATAGTGTTTTCCTTAAATCCCGCCAGGCGTTACGCCTGAGCAGCCTCTGCCTGCTTCACGCGGGCTATTGTCTGAATGCGTGCTATATCACGGCGAACCTGGCGTACCCGAGAAGTATTCTCAAGCTGACCTGTGGCGCGCTGAAAACGCAAATTAAACTGTTCTTTTTTCAACTTAATCAGCTCATCTCTAAGCTGATCATCTGTCATTGCACGAATGTCGCTGGGCTTCATTGCCTCAACCTTTCTCGTCACTTAAATTGGTTATCAGTCAGCAACACGCTGAACGAAACGGGTTTTAATGGGCAATTTACGAGCTCCAAGGCGAAGCGCCTCGCGAGCAATCGTTTCATTCACACCATCAATCTCAAACATGATCCGGCCAGGCGCCACACGAGCGGCCCAATATTCCGGAGAACCCTTACCTTTACCCATACGGACTTCGGTAGGCTTCTTGGAAATCGGCACATCCGGAAAAATCCGGATCCACACACGACCGGCACGTTTCATGTGACGGGTGATGGCACGACGTGTTGCTTCGATTTGCCGGGCGGTAATCCGCTCGGGCTCCATGGCTTTCAAGCCATAAGCACCAAATGTCAAAGATGTACCACCTTTGGCATTGCCGTGAATACGACCCTTGTGTTGCTTACGAAATTTTGTGCGCTTTGGTTGCAGCATCTTATCTCAATCCTCAAATTACCGGCGCGGCGCGCCAGAACGACGGCCTCCGCCAGAACCTTGTTCCTGACTTTCAACACTGCGGCGTTCAGAAGCCATTGGATCATGCTCAAGAATTTCACCCTTGAAGATCCAGACCTTCACACCACAAATGCCATAGGCAGTCGCAGCTTCAGCTGTTCCATAATCAATATCGGCACGCAACGTATGAAGCGGCACACGACCCTCGCGATACCATTCCATGCGTGCAATTTCTGCACCACCAAGACGGCCACCGCAGTTAATACGAATTCCGCCAGCACCAAGACGCATGGCAGATTGAACCGCCCGCTTCATTGCACGACGAAAGGCGACCCGGCGCTCAAGCTGTTGCGCAATAGACTGGGCAACAATCGTTGCATCCATCTCAGGCTTGCGAATTTCAACAATATTCAGATGAACTTCTGAATCTGTCATGGTTGAAATTTTGCGCTTCAGTTTTTCAATATCAGCACCTTTTTTACCAATAATAATGCCTGGACGGGCAGAATGAATAGTAATTCGGCATTTTTTGTGCGGGCGCTCAATTACAACTTTTGCAATTGAAGCGGCCTTAAGTTCTTTCTGCAGGTAATTACGGATTTTAATATCCTGATGAAGCAGATTTCCATATTCACCCTTGCTGGCAAACCAACGTGAATCCCACGTACGATTGATACCCAGGCGAAAGCTGATTGGATTAATTTTTTGACCCATTATGCAGCCTCCCCAACGGAATCATCATTTGTAGTCTCTTCAACTTCACGAACAATAATCGTGAGATGGGAAAACGGCTTCAATATCCGGCTGGATTTACCGCGACCGCGCGCCATAAAGCGTTTCATCACCAAGGCTTTGCCCACATGAGCTTCTGCAACAATCAAATTGTCCACATCAAGATCATGGTTGTTCTCAGCATTGGCAATTGCAGACAAGAGGCACTTCTTAACTGTCTCAGCAATACGCTTGCGCGAGAAAGTCAAATCAGCCAAAGCCGCATTTGCTTTTTTGCCACGTATCATCTGGGCAACCAGGTTGAGCTTCTGCGGGCTCACACGAATTGTGCGATGAACCGCTTTGGCCTCATTCTCTTTGAGCGCGCGTTCGCGCTTTGGCTTGCTCATAATTATTTCCTCTTTGCCTTTTTGTCGGCAGCATGGCCGTAATAAGTTCTGGTTGGTGAAAACTCACCAAACTTGTGACCAACCATATCTTCCGATACAGAAACAGGCACATGCTTGTGGCCGTTATAAACACCAAAGGTCAACCCGACGAATTGGGGAAGAATGGTGGAACGACGGCTCCAGATCTTAATCACTTCATTGCGTCCAGATTCACGAACCTTCTCAGCTTTCTTGAGAAGATAACCGTCAACAAATGGACCTTTCCAAACAGAACGTGACACGAATTGCTTTCCTTACTTCTTGCGCTGATGGCGCGAACGCATAATAAATTTATCGGTGGTTTTGTTAGACCGTGTCCGCTTACCCTTGGTGGGTTTACCCCAAGGAGAAACCGGATGACGACCACCGGATGTACGACCTTCACCACCACCATGCGGGTGATCTACCGGGTTCATGGCAACACCACGAACACTTGGACGACGACCCAACCAGCGTGAACGGCCGGCTTTACCAAGGTTGATGTTAGAGTTATCAGGATTGGAAACTGCACCAATTGAAGCCATGCACGTAGACAGGATCAATCGTTGCTCACCAGACTTCAAACGAAGAATGGAATATGTTCCATCACGACCAACAAGCTGGGCATATGTACCAGCAGAGCGAGCAATCTGACCACCCTTGCCTGGCTTCATTTCCACATTATGTATAATAGTTCCAACCGGAATTGCAGAAAGTGGCATCGCATTGCCAGGTTTCACATCCGCGGAATTCGCAGCAATTACCTTGTCGCCGGCAGCCAAACGCTGAGGTGCAAGGATATAGGTCTGCTCGCCATCCTCGTAGGTCAACAAAGCGATATAAGCGGTCCGGTTTGGATCGTATTCAATACGTTCCACAGTCGCCCAAATATCAAACTTCGTACGTTTGAAGTCGATCTTGCGGTATGTTCTCTTATGACCACCACCGCGATTGAATGCAGTAATGCGACCACGGTTATTACGACCACCACTTTGGGAAAGACCCTCTGTCAATTTCTTGACAGGCTTGCCTTTCCAAAGACCGGTACGATCAACGATTACCAGCTGACGCTGGCTCGGTGTCGTTGGATTAAACTTCTTTAACGCCATTGTTCTTTTTCCTGTAAACCACGAAGGTCACACAATTCAAATTCTACAGACCTGTTGTAATATCAATCGACTGACCGTCAACCAACCTGACAACTGCCTTTTTCACATTGCTTTGACGACCTAGGTGGCCGCGAAAACGCTTTACTTTGCCCTTGCGAACCAGCGTATTGACGCTTTTTACTTTCACACCAAACAGGCCTTCAACAGCGCGCTTGATTTCAGGCTTAGTCGCATCGGCAGCCACATTGAAAATGATCTGATCATTTTCCGAAGCCATCGTTGCTTTCTCGGTGATCGCAGGTGAGCGGATCACGTCATAATTATTAATCTCGCTCATTTAAAACGCTCCTCAAGGGCTTCAACAGCCGTTTTGGTCAAAACAAGTTTCTCACGGCGCAGAATGTCATACACATTGATGCCCTGAATTGGCAGAACATCGAGATTAGGTATATTTCTGGCTGCGAGGCCAAAATTCTTATCGACCTCCTTGCCGCTGATTACCAGAGCATTGGTCCAACCAAGCTTTTCAAGCTGACTACGCAATGCAGAAGTTTTTGGATCTTTTGAAGCCGCATCATCAACAACAACAATCGCATCATCTTTCAGTTTGCTTGAAAGAGCATGCCGAAGCGCCAAAGCACGAAATTTTTTGTTCAAATTATGTGCATGGTCACGTGATTGTGGGCCATGGGCCTTACCGCCGCCACGAAACTGTGGAGCAGAAGCCGCATGGTGACGTGCATTACCAGTACCTTTTTGACGGTACAATCTCGCCCCGGTACGATTAACATCAGAACGACCCTGAACCTGGTGAGTACCAGCCCGGCGCTTGGCCAGTTGATAACGAACCATGCGTTGCAGAATATCGGCTCGAGGGTCAAGTCCAAAAATTGCATCCGACAAAGATACTTTTCCAGAGGCTTTGCCATCAAGTGTGGTGACTTTAATGTCCATTATGCGTCTCCCTCACCTGCAGTCTCGTTACCGTTGACTGCCGTTCTAATTGCTGCTGGCATTGGAGCATTATCAGGACGCGCTTTTTTAACCGCATCACGCACCAATATCCATGCACCTTTAGAACCAGGAACCGCACCTTTAATAAGGATAAGTCCGCGCTCAACATCGGTACGAACAACTTCAACATTTTGTGTAGTTACCCGGGTTGAACCCATGTGGCCAGCCATCCGCTTGCCCTTGAATACTTTACCAGGATCTTGACACTGACCGGTTGAACCATGCGAACGGTGAGAGACGGAAACACCATGTGATGCCCGCAACCCGCCGAAGTTATGGCGTTTCATCGCACCGGCAAAACCTTTACCGATCGACGTACCCGTCACATCAACTTTTTGGCCAGGTACAAAATGATCTGCAGTAATCTCGGCACCAATATCAACCATGTTTTCAGGAGCAACCCGAAATTCAGCCAGTTTACGTTTAGGCTCAACCTTCGCAACAGCAAAGTGACCACGCATTGGCTTGGTTACATTTTTGACTTTAGCGGCACCAACACCCAGCTGCAAAGCTGTGTAACCGTTTTTATCTTCTGTTTTGTGAGAAACAACCTGACAATTCTCCATTCGGAGCACTGTCACCGGCACATTAACACCTTCATCGGTGAATACGCGGGTCATTCCCACTTTCTGAGCAATCACGCCTGAACGCATTGGTTCAATCCTCATTGAGGTTATTACTGCACCAAATGCAGCTTTGCCTCGTTTGTTTCAATTCTTAAATCCGAAATCATTCCGGATTAATTATTCATCTGAACAATCAGATTTACAACTTAATCTCGACGTCCACACCGGCAGCAAGATCAAGCTTCATCAACGCATCAACAGTTTGCGGTGTAGGATCTACGATATCCAACAGGCGCTTATGTGTACGCATTTCAAACTGTTCACGCGACTTTTTGTCGATATGTGGCGAACGGTTTACCGTATACTTTTCAATTCTGGTCGGCAGTGGAACAGGTCCACGTACCTGAGCACCGGTTCTTTTTGCAGTCGAAACAATCTCTTTAGTCGACGCATCAAGAATACGATGATCAAACGCTTTAAGGCGTATCCGGATATTCTGGCCGTTCATGGGAATTCCCTCTTGTCAGCAAAAGGCGCAGCAATTACTGCCACGCCCCCTACTATTCAATTACTCAACAATCTTGCTTACGATACCTGACCCGACGGTACGGCCACCTTCGCGAATAGCGAAGCGAAGACGATCTTCCATGGCGATCGGTACGATCAACTCAACTGACATTTCAACATTGTCACCAGGCATAACCATTTCCGTACCTTCAGGAAGGCTCACAACACCTGTCACATCAGTTGTACGGAAGTAGAACTGTGGACGATAGTTAGTGAAGAATGGAGTATGGCGGCCACCCTCTTCCTTGGTAAGAATATAGGCTTCAGCAGTAAACTTGGTATGCGGTGTAACCGATCCAGGCTTACAAAGAACTTGGCCACGCTCAACTTTATCGCGCTCAATACCACGAATAAGAGCACCAATGTTATCACCAGCTTCACCGCGATCAAGCAGCTTGCGGAACATTTCTACACCAGTACAAGTGGTTTTCTGAGTGTCTTTGATACCAACGATTTCAATATCATCACCAATATTAATCACGCCACGCTCAACACGACCGGTTACAACAGTACCACGACCGGAAATCGAGAACACATCTTCGATTGGCAGTAGGAATGGCAGGTCAACAGGACGCTCGGGCTGTGGAATATAGGAATCAACAGCTTCCATAAGTTCGCGAATTGAATTTTCACCAATTTCAGGATCACGACCTTCCAAAGCAGCAAGAGCAGAACCCTTGATGATAGGAATATCATCACCAGGAAAATCGTAATCTGAAAGCAATTCACGAACTTCCATTTCGACCAGTTCAAGCAACTCTTCATCATCAACCTGATCAACTTTGTTGAGGTAGACAACGAGGGCAGGAACACCAACCTGGCGAGCAAGCAAAATATGCTCACGAGTCTGTGGCATTGGGCCATCAGCCGCTGAACAAACCAGAATACCGCCATCCATTTGCGCAGCACCGGTGATCATGTTTTTCACATAGTCAGCATGGCCCGGGCAATCAACGTGAGCATAGTGACGATTATCAGTTTCATATTCAACATGAGCGGTAGAAATTGTAATGCCGCGCGCTTTTTCTTCTGGCGCACCATCAATTTCATCATAAGCTTTAAAGTCACCAAAATACTTGGTGATCGCAGCAGTCAAAGTAGTTTTGCCGTGGTCAACATGGCCAATTGTACCGATGTTGCAATGCGGTTTATTACGTTCAAATTTCTCTTTTGCCATTTTGGCTCTCCATCATTCGCCGGTCATATGCGACAGTTTTGGTTAATTCTTTACGCGTATTTTTCGATAACTTCTTCAGCAACCGCTTGAGGCACCTGCTCGTAGTGATCAAAAGTCATGGTGTACTGGGCGCGCCCCTGACTCATAGAGCGCAGGTTATTTACATAACCAAACATATTGGCAAGTGGCACCATCGCATTCACGATCTGGTCGATACCACGAACCTCTGTACCGGAAATCTGACCACGACGTGAATTCAAATCACCAATAACATCGCCCATATAATCTTCAGGCGTCACCACTTCAACCTTCATTATAGGCTCCAGTAGCTTCGCGCCCGCTTCCTTTGCACCCTGACGGAATGCGGCACGAGCAGCAATTTCAAATGCAAGGACGGAACTATCTACATCATGATAAGAACCATCATACAAAGTCGCTTTCACACCCAGCATCGGGAAGCCGGCAACCGGGCCAGCATCCATAACTGATTTGATGCCTTTTTCAACGCCCGGGATGTATTCTTTTGGCACGTTACCGCCAACAATTTTGCTGACAAACTCGAAATCTTCGCTTTCTTCATTAGGCGAAAAGATGATTTTCACACGAGCAAACTGGCCTGAACCACCGGACTGCTTCTTGTGGGTATAATCAATATCTGCTTCACGGGTAATGGTTTCACGATAAGCAACCTGCGGCGCACCGATATTGGCTTCAACACCAAATTCACGCTTCATGCGATCAACAAGAATATCGAGATGCAACTCACCCATGCCGGCAATAATTGTCTGACCAGATTCTTCATCTGATTTAACCCGGAAAGAAGGATCCTCAGCAGCCAGGCGATTAAGCGCAACGCCCATTTTTTCCTGGTCAACCTTGGTTTTAGGTTCAATAGCAATCTCGATTACCGGATCAGGGAATTCCATACGCTCAAGAATAACCGGCTTCAGCGGATCGCAAAGCGTGTCCCCCGTAGTGGTTTCTTTAAGGCCTGCAATCGCCACAATATCACCAGCATACGCTTCTTTAATATCCTCACGCGAGTTAGAGTGCATTTCCAACATACGACCGACGCGCTCTTTCTTGCCCTTGACTGAATTCAGCACAGAAGTTCCGGTTGCCAGCGTGCCGGAATAAATGCGGCAGAAAGTAAGAGAACCAACGAATGGGTCATTCATGATTTTGAATGCGAGAATTGAAAGAGGCTCATCATCAGATGAAGCACGCGTTGTATCGCTGTCATCCTTAGGGTCAATGCCTTTAATCGCAGGCACTTCCAACGGGCTGGGCAAATAATCAACCACGGCATCAAGAAGCGGCTGCACGCCCTTGTTCTTAAAAGCTGTACCGCAAAGAATTGGGAAGAACTGAACAGAAATCGTACCCTTACGGATCAACACACGCAGCGTATCATTATCAGGCATTTCACCTTCAAGATAAGCTTCCATTGCGGTATCGTCAGCTTCAACAGCACCCTCAATCAAAAGCTCACGGTATTCTTCGGCTTTTTCCTGCATGTCAGCAGGAATATCAACCACATCCCACTCTGCACCCAGATTTTCTGACCGCCAGACAAGCGCCTTCATTTCGATGAGATCAACAACACCGGCAAATTCATTTTCAGCACCGATTGGAAGCTGCACAACCAAAGGAATAGCACCGAGGCGCTCTTTGATCATTTCTACAGAGCGATAAAAATCGGCACCGATCTTGTCCATCTTGTTGATGAAAACCATACGAGGCACGTTGTAACGGTTCGCTTGACGCCAAACTGTTTCTGTCTGCGGCTCAACACCGGCATTTGCATCAAGCAATGCAATTGCACCATCAAGCACGCGCAGTGAGCGCTCAACTTCAATTGTGAAATCCACATGACCTGGTGTGTCAATGATATTGAAACGACGCATCTTGCCATCACGGCCAGCCCAAAAAGTAGTGGTCGCAGCAGATGTAATGGTTATACCACGCTCCTGCTCCTGCTCCATCCAGTCCATTGTTGCAGCGCCATCGTGCACTTCACCAATCTTGTGGCTTTTACCGGTATAATAGAGAATGCGCTCAGTAGTCGTAGTCTTACCTGCATCAATGTGAGCCATGATGCCGAAGTTACGATAATCTTCGAGTTTATATTCGCGTGCCATATTCTTGTCTTCCGACCTTCAGGTCAAATTCTATCAATTGTTACCAGCGATAATGAGAAAACGCTTTGTTAGCGTCAGCCATACGGTGTGTGTCTTCGCGCTTTTTAACAGCAGCGCCACGATTGTTTGAGGCATCAAGGATTTCACCCGACAAGCGCTCAATCATTGTAGTCTCATTGCGATTACGCGCAGCTGTGATCAACCATCGAATTGCCAAAGCCTGACGGCGCTCTGTGCGCACTTCAACCGGCACCTGATAGGTTGCACCACCAACACGGCGCGAACGCACTTCCAGTGAAGGCTTAATGTTTTCAAGCGCCTCATGAAACAAAGGAACAGGTTCTTTATGAGCCTTGTTTTCAACTATATCCAAAGCGCCATACACAATGCGCTCTGCAACAGATTTTTTGCCATCAAGCATGATGGAGTTCATGAACTTGCTCAATACAAGATCGCCAAATTTGGGATCCGGGTTGATTTCGCGTTTTTCTGCGCGGTGACGACGTGACATCTAATAAATCTCTTTCTTCAACGCTTACTTAGGACGCTTGGCGCCATATTTGGAACGACGTTGTCTACGGTCTTTAACACCCTGGGTATCCAACACACCACGAATAACGTGATAACGAACACCAGGAAGGTCTTTCACACGGCCGCCGCGGATCATCACAACAGAGTGCTCTTGCAGGTTATGCCCCTCACCCGGAATATAGCCAATGACCTCAAAGCCATTGGTAAGTCTGATCTTGGCAACCTTACGAAGCGCCGAGTTAGGTTTTTTAGGTGTGGTCGTATAAACACGTGTGCAAACACCACGTTTTTGCGGGCAAGCTTCCATCGCAGGAACCTTATTACGCTTTACCGGTGCCTTGCGCGGCTTGCGAACCAATTGATTGATGGTTGGCATAGATTACAAACCTCTTTCATGCGCCTGATTTCCGCTGGCATACCCAACAAAATCCAGACCAAATTCTATCCTGAACCCAAGAAAACCGACCAACTGGCCCAATCTTTATGATGTCCATGCACGAAAGGCTCCATCCCACAAACGCTAATCCTTGCGGAGGAAACCTTAACAAACGCAGAGGACTGGATCCCAGTCATGCTTCACATTGCTTAATTCTATAATATCCAACCTTGTTTGAGACCTGTATCCAAAGCGTGTCGCTTCGAAAAAAACTGGCTCACATCGGTCCTGATGGGCGGTATCTACTTCGTTGCTATAAAATCGTCAACCCCAAAGTGATAGAAAATTGAACGAATTCAGTTTTCGGCAATTTTGCTGGGCCTTCATTACGAGTCACAATTGACCATAGCGCCTATTTCGGTAATTTTTCATCATAACCGAACTCCGCAAAGTCCTTATCGTATGTTTTGAGCACCAATCGAATCAAATCCTCATTGTAATAGTCAGAATTTTGTCTCGGATCAGGTGCAGAATTCAATCGTGACGGAAATGACGGGTGATTCTCTGGAGCTATTCCAATTGCATTCAATATACTGCTCAAATCTGCCCGATAATTCTCCAGCTTGCCCAGAGAATCATATTTACAAAGGTCTGGCCGTAGCCGATCATATTGTGGCACCCAATGTTGATCGCCATAAAGATGGTCTCCGCAAACCCCTTTGGCAAACTGCTCAAAAGATATGCGGGCTTTTAGTTCACGCTGGAAATATTTCTTAGATTTATCACCATCCCCCTGCCCCAGTTTTTCTACCAACGCAGCTTCAGCAATTTCAGCATAGCGTTTCAGCTTGTCATTATAGGCAGACTTCAATCGGGTATATGGATTACGGGTAAAGCTAAAGGTGAAGTAACCCGGCCAGTTTTTAAAGAACGCCTGGCAATCCCCGTGCGCAACATCAGCCGCAATCAGCCCGTGCCGGTCGAGCAGCGGCAAATCTCGCGAAACCTGATGAGGATTACCAATAATTTCATCACGCATCCCGGCAAGCCGGTAAAGCATATTGAGAGTGGTGTTTGACCCAACCTTGGGGTTCATATGATAAATATATCTATGGGTTTCAGAAATCAGAACGCGCATTGAATTACTCTCACTTACAAACACCCGTATGGGTTATGGCCGCGCCTGACATTTGACAAGAGGGAATTAAACAATTCAGACTAACATTCCCCTCAATCAGAATAAATTACGAGTACGAAATTGAAAACTAATATGAGAACGCTGGGTGGCAATGAAAGCCCAAACGAACATTTCGCCGATGGTATTGTCCATCTTTTAGGTGTTATCGGTAGTCTGATTGCGGCTGGAAGCCTATTATTCTATGCCCATTCCAATCTGGATGATGCCACGGTCCCGCCCTTGATCATTTATTGCATTGGCCTGATTGCAACATTTGTATTTTCTGCCGCATATAACATGACCAGACATCCCGGTGCCAAAGCAATATTTCAACGCCTCGATCATTCAGCCATATTCATTATGATTGCCGGAACCTATACCCCGCTTGCGCTCATTGGCATTGGTGGCGGATGGGGCAATTTCCTCGCCATCAGCGTTTGGCTCATCGCAGCACTCGGCGTGTTCATCAAACTTTTCTACTGCGAAGAAGCCAGACGGGTTTCGCTTTTTTTGTATCTTGGGCAAGGCTGGTTGGCAATCATCGCCATCAAGCCAATGTTTGAGGCGCTGTCACTCTATTCATTCTCGCTGATTGCCATCGGCGGGTTGATCTACACCACAGGCGTCATTTTCTATAAGCGCGATGACTGGCGCTACAATCGAGCCATCTGGCACGCATTTGTTCTCACCGCCGCATCCGTCCACTATGTGGCCGTGTTGGATATTGTCGATATTGCATAACTATTCCCTTGAGCGACCAACAATATCTTCCAGAAGGGCATATTCGTTTTCGCGGAAGTTTTGAATAATCGTTGTAGATAAGTCGCTACCGATACCGGAAGAATTCAGGACGATTGCGCCGAGCTGAAGGCTGGCTTCTGCGGTCTCTGGCACGATGGCCGTTGCCCCCTTTGTCTCAAGCTTGCGAAGATGTTTCATATCGCGGGCGCGGACAAAAATCTGTGCATCCGGGTAATTTTTGTGCAATTCGGCTACAATCGCATTGGCTACTTCCACTTGATCCAGGGTGATTACAATGGAAGCAGCATTCTGCGCACCAGCAGCATTGAGAACCGCAACCTTGCTGGCATCGCCATAATAAACCGGCATGCCCCTTGCCCTGCATTCCCGAATACGACCGTGGTCAAGATCAATAGCCACATAAGGCAGTCCACCATCGCTCAACACCTTGGCGATCGTCTGGCCAACGCGGCCGAAACCCGCGATCACTACGTGTTGGCCAATACCCTTATATTCAATATCATCAGTGACGGCGGCACCCTTTTTTGTCTGAAAATTAGAAACCCAATTACCGATGTAAAAGAGGCCGGGTGTTGCAACCATGCTAAGAACAATAATAGCCAACAACAGCTGAACGGTGTCCATTGCAATAAGATTGAGAACACCCGCAACGCCAAAAATGACAAAACCAAATTCTCCACCCTGCGACAGAGCCAGTCCGACCTTGGCCGAAACCCCGGCTGGCACTTTGAATAAACGGCACAAAAGAGCAATTATAACAGTCTTGCCAATCAATAAAGACAGAACCAGAACGACTATAACTCCCAGGTGCTCAAATATAAACCTCGGGTCAATCGTCATACCAATTGTCATAAAAAACAACCCGAGCAGCAAACCCCGAAATGGCATAATGTCGGCTTCAACCTGGTGCCGATATTCTGTTTCAGCCAGCAACAGGCCTGCCAAAAAAGCTCCCAGCGCCATGGAGAGGCCAGCAAGCGACAATAACCATGCCATACCCAACACAGTCAGCAATGTCATGGCGACAAACAATTCAGCGCTACGCGATTCCGATATCAACTGGAAGAAAGGTCGTAATATCAACCTGCCGACCCAGACAACCACAAAAAACGCCACAACAGACTGCAGCAACGCCGTGAAAAAGGCGGGAATGAACGACACTCCCTCCTGGGAGAATATTGTTACCATCATCAACAACGGTACAACAGCAAGGTCTTGCATCAGAAGGATGGCGAAAGATACCTGGCCAAATTCCGTTGCCCTTTCTCCCCTTTCATTGAGTAATTGAAGAACAAAAGCCGTGGATGAAAGTGATAGCGCACCGCCAATTATTACCGCTTCCAAGGCGCCCAGCCCAATGGAAAATCCCGCTGCAGTTATTACCAGACCAACCACAAGAATCTGCAGCAGGCCAAGTCCGAAAACATGGCGCCCCATGGCTACGAGACGTTCGATCGAGAGATCAAGCCCGATCATAAAAAGCAGAAATACTACACCAAATTCGGCAAGGGCATGGGCGCTTTTTGAGTCTTCGATTATCGCAAGACTGTGCGGGCCAATTAATACCCCGGCAGCAAGATAGCCAAGAATAGGGCTAACCTTTATTCGGTGAAACAATGGAACTACGACCACCGCCGCCAGTAAAAACACCAAAACATCACGAATAATGCCCGAATGATCCAAATCAGCCTCCTTAATTAGGAGACACTGTATACCGATTCTTGCAGGCTATAGAAACTTTCATTTCCAAACGAGGGCAGACTTCGAGGGTGTTGGCCCAGCCAAAACAAAAAAGGGCCGCCCAAATTGAGCGGCCCTTTTAAAGTTATTACCAACGACACTGCCTATTCAGCAGGCTCCCCTTCGGGTGCTTCTTCCGTTGGCTCCTGATTCCTCATATCGGCAAGCAGAGCATCATTGCGCGCTGCTTCCTGCGCCTTGCGGCGTTCTTCGATAATCAGATCGTCGCGCGCATTGGCGATACGACGAACCTGGCTCATCACCCCGCCAGTACCGGCAGGAATGAGGCGACCAACAATCACGTTCTCTTTCAGGCCTTCCAACGTATCTGATTTGCCGGCAACGGCCGCTTCAGTCAACACGCGGGTAGTTTCCTGGAACGATGCAGCTGAGATGAACGAACGGGTCTGCAGGCTTGCCTTGGTAATACCCAGTAGAACCGGCGTGCCAACAGCGGGCTTGCGGCCCTCTTCCACGAGCTTCTCGTTCATGATCTCCATTTCAATACGGTCCATATTCTCACCACGAACAAGACCGGATTCACCTGGATCAGTCAACTCTACCTTCTGCAGCATCTGACGGACAATCACTTCAATATGCTTGTCGTTGATACCCACACCCTGCAGACGGTAGACTTCCTGAATTTCATTCACGAGGTAAGAAGCAAGCGCTTCAACACCCTTAATTGCCAGAATGTCATGCGGCGCCGGATTACCATCGAGAATATATTCACCCTGTTCAATCGGGTCGCCATCCTGCCAATGGAAAGGCTTGCCTTTTGGAATGAGATATTCGGCTGGTTCCAGCGTATTGTCATCAGGTTCAATGCTGATGCGACGCTTGTTCTTGTAATCACGACCAAAACGAATTGTTCCGTCAATTTCAGCAATGACCGCACAATCCTTGGGACGCCGCGCTTCAAACAATTCAGCCACCCGTGGCAGACCACCGGTAATATCCTTGGTTTTAGCACTTTCCATCGGAATACGCGCAAGCACGTCACCCGCTTTAACGGTTGAACCAGGTTCAACAGAAAGGATCGCATGAACAGAAATCTGGAAGTTGGCATCACCACCTTTTGCCTGTTTCGCAGTTTCACCTTTTTTATCCTTGATCACCATCGCAGGCTTAAGATCGCCACCGCGCGGATGCGCGCGCCAATCAATCACGATACGCTTGGTAATGCCGGTAGACTCGTCCGCAGATTCTGAAACAGAAACGCCTTCAACCATGTCTTCAAACTCAACGACACCACCAACCGAGGTGAGAATAGGACGTGTATAGGGATCCCATTCAGCAAGACGCTGGCCCTGTTTAACCTCATCACCATCATCCACATGAATACGTGAACCATAGGAGACACGGTGAACAGCACGCTCATTATCCTGTTCATCCATAATGAGAATGGACATGTTACGGCCCATAACAATCATCTGGCCATCAGAGTTGCGAACAATATTGCGGTTACGAATTGCTATCTTGCCTTCATAGGCGGCTTCGATGAAAGAGGAGTCGACCACCTGTGCCGTACCACCAATATGGAAAGTACGCATGGTAAGCTGAGTTCCTGGTTCACCAATTGACTGGGCTGCAATAACACCAACCGCTTCGCCAAGGTTGACAGGTGTACCACGCGCCAGATCGCGACCATAACAGGTGCCGCAAATGCCGGTACGGGTTTCACAAGTCAACGCCGAACGGATTTTAACCTGCTGAATACCGGCCGCATCAATGGCTTCCACGTGTTCATTTTCGATGGACTCACCAGAAGCAACAATTAATTCGCCTGTTTCAGGATTGGTAACATCGCCGGCTGCCGCACGGCCAACAATACGTTCGCCAAGTGAGGCAACAACTTGCCCCGCATCAACAACCGCCTGCATGGTCAAGCCATTTTCAGTTCCACAATCGACCACATTGATGATGCAATCTTGCGCAACATCAACCAGCCTGCGGGTCAGGTAGCCGGAGTTAGCAGTTTTCAGCGCTGTGTCAGCCAACCCCTTACGGGCACCGTGGGTGGAGTTGAAATACTCCATCACAGTCAGGCCTTCCTTAAAGTTCGAAATAATCGGGGTTTCGATAATTTCACCTGAAGGCTTGGCCATCAGACCACGCATACCGGCCAACTGCTTCATTTGAGCAGGAGAACCACGCGCCCCGGAACGAGACATCATGTAGATGGAGTTCATCTGTTTTTGACGTCCGTCATCGTCGATCTGCACAGCACGAATGCCCTGCATCATTTCATCGGCAACCTTGTCACCACATTTCGCCCATGCATCAACAACCTTGTTGTATTTCTCGCCCTGAGTAATCAAACCATCATTGAACTGTTGTTCAAATTCTTTCGCCTGAGTCTGGGTATCAGCAATCATTCCAGCTTTCGTATCAGGAATAACCATGTCATCCATACCGAATGAAATGCCGGCCTTACAAGCATGCGAGAATCCAAGCGCCATGATCTGGTCACAGAAAATAACGGTCTCTTTTTGACCACAGTTTCTGTAAACCCGGTCAATCATCGCCGAAATATTTTTCTTGGTCATTTCACCATTACAAACATCGAAAGGCACTTTGTGATTACGCGGCAGCAATTCGCCCATAATCATGCGGCCCGGTGTTGTATCATGCAGTTCCCATACAGGATTGCCTTCCGCATCCACCGTTTTAAAACGGCCTTTAATCTTGGTGTGATAGGTCACAACCTTGTTTTCCAATGCGTGGTGCAATTCGCCCATATCAGCAAATACCATACCCTGGCCCGGCTCGTTTTCTGCAACAATCGACAGATAATAGAGACCAAGAACAATATCTTGCGATGGCACAATAATCGGCTGGCCATTGGCCGGATGCAGAATATTATTGGTGGACATCATCAACACACGGGCTTCAAGCTGCGCTTCCAGGGAAAGCGGTACGTGAACCGCCATTTGGTCACCATCAAAGTCGGCATTAAACGCGGTACAAACCAGCGGATGCAAATGAATGGCCTTGCCTTCAATCAGCACAGGCTCAAACGCCTGAATGCCCAATCTGTGTAAGGTCGGCGCGCGGTTTAAGAGAACCGGATGCTCGCGAATAACCTCATCGAGAATATCCCAAACTTCCGGCTTGGCTTTTTCAACCAGCTTCTTCGCCTGTTTAACCGTCGAGGAATAGCCTTTTGCCTCCAACCGTGAATAGATGAACGGCTTGAACAGTTCCAGGGCCATCTTCTTTGGCAAACCACACTGATGCAGTTTCAATTCCGGACCCACAACGATAACCGAACGGCCGGAATAGTCGACGCGTTTACCGAGCAGGTTCTGACGGAAACGACCCTGCTTGCCTTTAAGCATGTCTGAAAGCGATTTCAGCGGACGCTTGTTTGCACCAGTAATGGTACGGCCACGACGACCATTGTCAAACAGCGCATCAACAGATTCCTGCAACATACGCTTTTCGTTACGCACGATAATATCAGGCGCACGCAGTTCAATCAGCCGCTTCAAACGGTTGTTACGGTTGATCACCCGACGATAAAGATCGTTCAGGTCCGAGGTCGCAAACCGGCCGCCATCAAGCGGCACAAGCGGGCGCAAATCCGGTGGAATAACCGGAATGGTTTTCATGATCATCCATTCAGGACGATTGGTGGATTCCAAAAATGCTTCCGCAGTTTTAAGCCGCTTCGACAGTTTTTTGTGCTTCAACTCTGATGAGGTCTCGGCAATATCGACCCGCAACTGATCAACAACTTTAGTAAGGTTAAGCGATGAGAGCATTTCGTGAATGGCTTCAGCACCAATCATGGCGGTAAATGCATCTTCACCAAATTCCTCAACCGCAATCATATGCTCTTCTTCAGAAAGCAGCTGATATTCGGTCAGTGTGGTAAGGCCGGGCTCGGTCACCACGAAGTTTTCAAAATAAAGAACCCGCTCAAGGTCTTTCAATGTCATATCAAGCAGCAAGCCAATGCGCGAAGGCAAAGACTTCAAAAACCAGATATGAGCAACCGGAGAAGCAAGCTCGATATGCCCCATCCGTTCACGACGAACACGGGAAAGCGTTACTTCAACCCCACATTTTTCACAGATAATACCTTTGTATTTCATCCGCTTATATTTGCCACAAAGGCATTCGTAATCTTTGATCGGGCCAAAAATACGGGCGCAGAACAAGCCATCGCGTTCTGGCTTGAATGTACGGTAGTTGATGGTTTCCGGCTTCTTGATTTCACCGAATGACCAGGAGAGAATTTTCTCGGGTGCCGCGATCGAAATTCGAATAGAATCGAATGTCTGCGATTGTGCCTGTGGGCTGAAAAGATTCATGACCTCATGGTTCATGGATAGTCTCCTTCGGGTCTTTGACCCTTGCGTTGTGACAGTAAGCGCAAAAATTGTCGGCCTAACTGTCTAAATACTCTGCTTCGTTCCGCCTGTTGCGGTTACTCACAAAATTGGGTGCGCGGAAAGCCTGTTTTCCAGACTTCCCGTCAATACTCATTATTCAGCAGCGTCGGTGAAATCCACATCAGCATCTTCGTCATCATGATCAATCGCCAGCTTGGAATTGTTCAATTCGACGCTCAAACCAAGCGATCTCATTTCCTTGACCAAAACATTGAAGCTTTCAGGAATACCGGCCTCAAAAGTGTCATCACCGCGCACAATAGCCTCATAAACCTTGGTACGACCTGCAACGTCATCGGATTTAACCGTCAACATTTCCTGCAAGGTATATGCTGCACCATAAGCCTCAAGCGCCCAAACCTCCATTTCACCAAACCGCTGGCCACCAAATTGCGCTTTACCGCCCAATGGCTGCTGGGTAACAAGTGAATAAGGTCCAATAGAACGGGCATGGATCTTGTCGTCGACCAAATGGTGCAATTTGAGCATATAAATATAACCCATTGTCACCTGACGGTCGAAAGCCTCACCCGTACGTCCATCGTACAAGGTCGATTGGCCGCTGGTTTTCAAACCCGCATCAGCCAGCATCTCAACGATGTCTGGTTCATGCGCACCGTCAAACACAGGCGTTGCAATACGAACACCGGTTTTCAGCTGATCGGCAAGACGTATAATACTATCCTCGTCATAACGACGAACCGGCTCATTGCGATCATTGTCCGGATAGATTCTCTCCAGCTGATCACGCAGAGGCTGAATGTTTTTGTCCTTTTCATAGACTTTCAACATTTCACCGATTTTTGTACCCATACCGGCACAGGCCCACCCCAGATGGGTTTCAAGAATTTGCCCCACATTCATTCGGCTTGGCACCCCAAGCGGGTTAAGCACGATGTCTGCATGTGTTCCATCTTCAAGGAATGGCATATCCTCCACCGGCAGAATGCGAGAAACCACACCCTTGTTGCCGTGACGGCCAGCCATTTTATCGCCCGGTTGAAGTTTACGCTTGATGGCCACAAATACCTTGACCATTTTCATCACGCCCGGCAGCAGCTCATCACCACGCTGGATTTTCTCAACCTTGTCCATGAAGCGGCCTTCCAGCATCGACTTGGATTCGTCATACTGGTTGCGCAATGCTTCAATCTGGCCCTGCATTTTTTCGTCGTCAACGGCAAACTGCCACCACTGACTGCGCGGGTACTCCTGCATACCTTCTTCAGTAATCTTGTCGCCGCTGTTGAAACCTTTCGGTCCAGCCACAGACATCTTGCCTTTCAGCATATCGACCAAACGACCATAAACGTTACGATCAAGGATCGCCTGTTCATCATCACGGTCTTTCGCAAGGCTTTCAATTTCCTCACGCTCAATGGCCATTGCACGTTCGTCTTTTTCAATGCCGTGGCGATTGAAAACCCGAACTTCAACAACAGTACCAAAAGCACCTGGCGACATACGCAAAGATGTATCACGCACATCGGAGGCTTTTTCACCAAAGATCGCCCGAAGAAGCTTTTCTTCCGGTGTCATTGGGCTTTCACCCTTTGGCGTAATTTTACCGACCAGAATATCGCCCGGACCAACTTCAGCACCAATATAGGTGATACCGGCCTCATCGAGGTTCCGCAGTGCTTCTTCCGAAACATTAGGAATATCGCGGGTTATTTCTTCCGGACCAAGCTTGGTATCGCGCGCCATGACCTCGAATTCTTCAATATGAATTGAAGTAAACACGTCATCACGAACAATCCGCTCGGAAAGCAGAATGGAGTCTTCGAAGTTATAACCATTCCACGGCATAAACGCGACAAGCACGTTCCGGCCAAGCGCCAGATCACCCAGATCAGTCGATGGGCCATCGGCCAGAATATCAGCCTTGTTGACCCGGTCACCAACCCGAACAAGCGGGCGTTGGTTGATACAGGTTGATTGGTTGGAGCGCTGGAACTTCTGCAAACGATAGATGTCCACACCGGATTTGGATGGATCAAGATCTTCGGTAGCGCGCACCACAATACGTGTTGCATCCACCTGATCAACCACACCGCCGCGACGTGCACCAATGGCAGCACCTGAATCGCGCGCAACAATTGGCTCCATTCCAGTGCCGACAAATGGCGCCTCTGCGCGTACCAATGGCACGGCCTGACGCATCATGTTGGACCCCATAAGGGCGCGGTTCGCATCATCGTTTTCGAGGAATGGAATAAGCGCTGCCGCAACTGATACCAGCTGTTTTGGCGAAACGTCCATCAAATCAACG
>Ga0256839_1001200_pt1 | contig 32074 bp, 28 predicted proteins | sample 354166metaG_FD_185968 | JGI IMG/M metagenome (GOLD analysis project Ga0256839, IMG submission 185968) | Hydrothermal vent microbial communities from Mid Atlantic Ridge, Atlantic Ocean - 354-166 | ecosystem: Environmental > Aquatic > Marine > Hydrothermal vents | place: Atlantic Ocean: Mid... | reverse complement strand
CACCCCCGTGCCGCTTTGGCTTTTTGGAGTGCGGCACTCCTGTGCCGCTTTGGCTTTTTGGAGTGCGGCACTCCTGTGCCGCTTTGGCTCTTTGGAGTGCGGCACCCCCGTGCCGCTTTGGCTTTTTGGAGTGCGGCACTCCGGTGCCGCTTTGGCTTTTTGGAGTGCGGCACTCCGGTGCCGCTTTGGCTTTTTGGAGTGCGGCACTCCCGTGCCGCTTTGGCTTTTTGGAGTGCGGCACTCCTGTGCCGCTTTGAGTCAAGAGCGCCAGAGGAGATCAACCCTTCGGGCGGAGCAAGCGGAAGAGGTCGTCCCAGTAGTCTGGGTAGGTCTTTGCGGTACAGGAGGGGTTCCGGATAGCCACACCGGGGACACGTAGTCCCGCCAGAGCGAATGCCATGGCGATGCGGTGATCGTTGTAGGTTTCGATGATGGCGGCGGTTAATCGTCCTGGTTGGATGGTGATCCCATCGGTTTGCTCTTGGACGCGGGCACCGAGGCGGCGTAATTCCGTGGCCAGGGCGTGCACGCGGTCCGTTTCCTGATGGCGGGTGTGGGTGAGTCCGGAGAGGCGGGTTTTTCCTTGTGCGAAAAGCGCGACGACGGCAAGCGTGGGAGCGGTGTCGCTCACGGCGCAGAGATCCGCATCGATTCCCTTGAGCTTTCCGCCGTGGACGGCGATGGAGTCGGCCTCCGATGTTATCGTTGCCCCCATTTGCTCGAGGAAGTGGACGAAGCGAACGTCTCCCTGAAGGGCCTGGGGACCGAGACCAGGGACGGTGACGCAGCCTCCGGTAATGGCTGCTGCCCCCCAGAAGTAGGAAGCGGCTGTGGCGTCGGGCTCGATGGTAAGCTCGCACGGTCGATAGCCGGCCGGCGTGACGCGAAACTCCGCGACCGGGGTTCCCTGGGGCACTCGGCCAGCTTCGGTAGGGGGGACCAGCCAGTGGCTCGCCACGGAGACGGCGAATCGTTCCATGAGCCGGGTAGTGAGGGTAACGAACGGCGCGGAGACCAGGGGGCCGATAAGCCGGATGGTGATCGGGCCGCGAGCGAGGGGGGCTGCCATGAGGATGCCGCTCAGGAACTGGCTGCTAACGGAGCCGTGGATGTCGATTTCGCCTCCCCGGAGGCCGCGTGCGTGGATGGTCAGGGGAGGATAGCCGGTGCGCTGTTCGAACTCGATGTCGGCGCCCAGCTCGCGCAACGCAGCGACCAGTTCCCCGATGGGGCGTTCGTGCATCCGTGGGACGCCATAGAGCCGGTAGGTGCCGGAGGGGGCGGCTGCGAGAGCTGCCGTGAGGAACCGGATCGTTGTCCCGGAGTTGGCCACAAAGATATTTGCCTCAGAAGCGGGAAACACACCACCCACGCCGCGGATGAGCAGGGCCCCGCCGTCGGTTTGCTGCACGGGGACACCAAGCTGCACGAGTGCGCGGCGCATCACCTCGGTGTCTTCGCTAGCGAGGGCATTGCGGACGGTGGTCGTGCCGCGGGCGAGCGCGGCGAGCAGAACCGCCCGGTTTGTCAGACTCTTCGAGCCCGGCGGCCGGACGACGCCTTCGGCGATCACTCCAGAGGGAATCTCCAGTGGATCGGGCAGGGGTTTCATCGACCCTTTCTGGCCTCGTAGCTCAGGGGCTGTACCGCGTGCATCACAGTTCGATCTTGTGTTTCCTCAAAGCGGCCCGTGCCTGGTCGAGGTCAATTCCGTGTACGAGGAATACTTTGTCTCGACTGCTTGTCCCCCGCAGCAGTTCCACATTGGATGCTGCTACGCCCAGCGTGCGGGCGAGCAGGCGAGCGATTGCTCCGTTGGCCTTGCCACGCTCCGGTTTCTCGGGCACGGCAATCTTCAGCCGCCCCCCTTCGACGGGGCCGACGGAGCTGCGCCGTGCCCGCGGTTGGGCGCGAACCGCCACAAGCACGGCTCCGTGCTTTACCGACCAGGAGATCGGCGAAGGACGCTCCTCACCCACCGTACAGCCCTTCGAACAATGCTGTTCCGATGCGGACGATGGTTGCGCCTTCTTCAATAGCAACCTCGAAATCGTGCGACATGCCCATGGAGAGTTCCCGAAGTTCGCAGTTTCGGGGGGAGATGGAGCGGAGCCGTTCCGCCAGGGTGCGGAGCCCGGCGAAGGCGGGGCGGGCCTTCTGCGGGTCCGGGTCCCAGGCGGCCATGGTCATCAGGCCAACGATGCGGAGGCGGGATAACCCCCCTAGCTCCTCGAGCACGCGCGGCATCTCTTCGGGAGCGAAACCGTGTTTCTGGGGTTCCCGTGACATGTTGACTTCCAGCAGCACGATCGGGTAGAGGTCCATCTGCTCCGCCTGGCGGTTGATTTCGGCGGCCAGCCGGATTGAATCGACCGAGTGGATCATGGAAGTTCGGGGCAGGGTGCGACGCACTTTGTTTCGCTGCAGATGGCCCACCAGGTGCCAGCGGACGCCATTCGGGGGGATGGCATCTGCTTTTCTCCACAGCTCTTGAGGGCGATTCTCGGCCAGGTCTTGCTGGCCCAGCTCCACCAGAGCCCGAGCCACGGGCACGTCCACGGACTTGGTCACTGCGACGAGACGCACGTGCTCGGCTGTACGGCCCGACCGTCGCGCCGCGGCGGCGATACGGTCGCGCACGCCGTTGAGGTTCGCTGCCAGCCGTGTGTGCAACTCTTGGCTTGTGGTATTCATCGCGGTCCGGTTCCCGGGCGGTTCGCTGAATTCTAGCGATGGTCGGGCTGCCCCCACCTGAGTGAATCGGCTTTCCCAGCCTGGGGTATCGAGGGGGGGAAGACACGGCCGGGCATGGCAACGGTCGTCCGGTTTGTCGCTGTACCGGACAGATGCGTAAGGTTTTCAAAAATGACGGGAACGACACGGGTGCGGAGCGGCCCAGCGGGGAAGGAGCAGTCATGCGGCGAGTCTGGAGGATTGTGGATGTGGAGCCGTCCCATGTGCGGCGGCTGGCAGAGGGATTGCGGGTACCGACGTTTCTGGCCCGCCTGCTGGTGGCGCGGGGCATCAGAGAACCTGACGAGGCGCGACAATTCCTGGCGCCTGCGCTGAAGGACCTGAGCGAACCGGACGCGGTTCCGGGGATGGCCGAAGCGGCGGAGCGGATCGTGGAGGCGATTCGCCAGGGGAAAACGATCTGCGTCTACGGCGATTACGACGCGGACGGCGTTTGTGCTACGGCGATTCTGCTCGGATGTCTGAAACTCAGCGGCGCCCAGGCGGACTACTACATCCCGCGGAGGATTGAAGAGGGCTACGGCTTAAATGCGGAAGCTCTGGAGAAGCTCCGTGTCGACCGACGGGTGGATGTTGTGGTCACGGTGGACTGTGGCATTCGTAGCGTGGAGGCGGCCCGTCGGGCCAAAGAGTTGGGCATCGAGCTGATCGTTACGGATCACCATCGGATGGGGCCGGAGCTGCCGGAAGCGGCGGCCATCGTGCACCCGCGGTTGGGCAATGGCTGCTCGCCGGCACGGGACCTGTGCGGTGCTGGGGTCGCCTTGAAGCTCGCCTGGGCGATCGCGCAGCAACTGACCGGGCGCCAGCGGGTTGGTCCTCGTTATCGCGAGTTCCTGCTCGAATCGCTCTTGTACGCTGCGATCGCGACGATCGCCGATGTGGTGCCGCTTCTGGGGGAGAACCGCCTGATTACCTGGTACGGGCTGAAGGTCCTGAGGCAGCAGACGCCGGTCGGGCTTGGGGAGTTGATGCAAGTGGCGGGGGTTGCCGACGATCGGGATGTGGATGCCGAAGCCGTGGCGTTTCGTCTGGCGCCCCGTCTCAATGCGGTGGGGCGGCTGGGGCATGCGCGCCATGCGGTGGAGCTGTTATTGACGCGCTCGCCGGAGAGGGCCCGGGAGCTGGCCGGCTATCTTCACGAGGTGAATCGCCAGCGGCAAAGCCTGGAAGGGAGTATCTATCGCGAGGCAATGGCAATGCTTACGGAGAATCCGGAGTTCGAGTCGGCGCGGGCGATTGTTCTTGGTCGCGAATCGTGGCACCCGGGCGTGGTGGGGATTGTGGCCGCTCGGATCGCGCAGAAGTTCTATCGGCCTACGATCTTGATCACCCTATCGCGTCCCGTTGCCCAGGGATCCGGCCGCTCCATCCCCGGCTACGACCTGTGCGACGCGGTGGAACGCTGCAGCGAACACCTCCTTGGGTTTGGTGGTCATGCCGCGGCCGTGGGCGTGAAGCTGGAGCCGCGAGCTCTGGATGCGTTCCGGGACGCGATCGCAGCTCATGCAGCCGAGACCCTGGACGAGGACGATCTGAAACGGACGATCACGATTGACAGCGAGGCGGCCCTGGGTGAGCTGTCTGCGGGGGCGATCCGGTGGTTGGAGGCCATGGGGCCGTTTGGGCAGGCCAATCCCAGGCCGCGGCTACTCAGCACCGATGTGCAGCTCGTCGGTGAACCCCGGCTTGTGGGTGAGTCACGTCGCCACGTGATGTTGCGTTTCCGACAGCACTCAACCACGCTCGGCGCCATCGGGTTCGGAATGGCCGACCGCGTGACGGAACTGCGGCCGGGTGAGCGTTTCGACGTGGTCTACACGCCGGAGTTGAACCACTACCAGGGCTACACGTCCGTACGGCTCAATCTGGTGGACTTCCGGCGGTCAGAATAACGGCGCAGCGGCGAATCCTGGACGGTCGGCAGCGGTGTCGGCGCCGTGACGGGAAAAAGTATTGGAAGCCGGGAGAGGATTTGTTACAATCGGCACATGTGATACCGGGCAGACAGGGAGGTGGGTGGAAGGATTTGTCGGGTGAGGAGAAGATGTGAAGTGGCCCGGCTTTCGGTGGGTCGTGATCAGCGGGGGTTGTTCCCGCGTCTGAGTTGAGTGGGGCGAATTCGTGAGGGCTGCAGTGGCGGCTAAGAGCGCCCTTGCCGACCCCTGGGGATCCATGACGGATCCGATCTGGCAGTACGCTCAGGAGTGCGCGCCGGTGGTAACACTCTCTCACGGGGCCTTGGCAACGTTTCCTCTCCTGACGGGGTGCGCACCGGCGCTTCAGGTGCATCTCAGCTCTTCATCCCCCCTCTTCGACAACATGCTCATCATCGATCGACTTGCCCTTGCCCGCCCGCTTTGTCCGCCGGTGACACCGAGTCTTTCGCCACGAGCGGAAGTGAGTGTCGCTGTTTGGCTTGGAGGCAATCGCTGGCTTCGTCTTCCAAAACCACGATGGTTGAGGGCGTTAGATGGCTATGGTAGAGGAATTTATCGACGACCGTGACCTGAGTTTGGAGGACGCAGCGGAGGCGATCGAGAAAGAGACGGAGTTCGAGCAGGAGACGCACGACGAGCTGGATGAGCTGTTCGGGACGCTGTCCGATGGGGAGTCGACGGGGGGCCGCGACGACCCCCTTGGGCTGTACTTGAAGCAAGCATGTGCCCGTCCGTTGCTGACACGTGAGGAGGAGATCGAACTGGCCCGGCGGGTGGAGGAGGGGCGTTACGCGTTCCGCAGGTCCGTGATGCTCAGCCCCTACGCCCAGAAAGCCGCGTTCGATGTGTTTGGCCGGGTGCTTCTTGGGGAGCAGGCCCTCGAACGTACGATCGACACCTCGTCCACCGCACGGCTAACCCCCGACCGCATCCGGGCTCGGATGCCGCATCACCTCGAGACCCTTCGGTATCTGTTGCAGAAGAGCAAGTCCGAGTTCGAACGGCTGGTGGTACGCCGTGGCGGTCGGATTACGCCGTCGACGCACCGGACCCTGATGAGGCTCCGTTGGAAAGCAATGAAGCTCCTCGAGGAGCTGTCGCTGCGCACTCCGGACGTGATCGCCATCTGGCGAGAGCTGGTTGCTTACCGCGATCAGCTTCAAGAGCTGGCTCGCCGCCGTTCCCGGGCCGCTCGTGAGGAATACCAGTCGATCCTTCTGCTCCTCCAAGAGACCCCCGAAACGCTCGATAAGCGGCTCCGCGTGATCAAGAAGCGGTGGGAGGAGTGGCAGGATGCGCGGCGGGAACTGGCCGAGCGAAACCTCCGGCTGGTGGTATCCGTGGCCAAAAGTTACCGCGGTCGTGGCCTGGGCTTCCTCGATCTCATCCAGGAAGGCAACGCCGGTTTGCTCCGAGCTGTGGACAAGTATGAGTATCGTCTGGGCCACAAATTCAGCACGTACGCAACCTGGTGGATTCGGCAGGGGGTGACTCGGGCGCTGGCTGACCAATCCAGGCTGATCCGGCTGCCGAACCACCTGGCAAGCGATCTATTGCACATCCGCCGTACGGCCGGCGACCTGCGCATGCGGAACGGCCGCATGCCGACAATGGAGGAGATCTCCGAAGCGAGTGGCATGGAGAAACGTTCGGTGGAGCAGCTCATCCGTACGGCAAGACCGCCGCTGAGTCTGGATCGAGCGGTGGGAGCGGACGAGGAGACCGCCTTTGGGGACCTCATCCCGGACAGTTCCGCGGAACCTCCTCATGAAGCGGCCGACCGAAAGCTGCTCCGCGAACACGTGGCCGAGGTGCTCCGACTGCTTTCGGCGCGCGAAGCCGAAATCGTCCGCCTTCGCTTCGGCCTTGAAGGGGGCATGCCGAAAACGCTAGAACAGTGTGCTACCGTGTTCGGCGTTACCCGGGAAAGGATCCGCCAGATCGAGGCGCGGGCGCTGCGCAAGCTGCAGGCCCCCATGGAGGAACTGCGTCGGCGATTGGATGGAGAGGAGCCGAGGCAGCGGTCTGCATGAGCGGAGCTGGGTACACCTGTGACGTCTGGCGCATGAGCAAGAGGGCGGCCGCCTGTCGCTCAGGAGGGCTCCCACCCCGGCGGAGGATCCTCGCTTGACCGACGGAAAGCGTGGACCGAATATGACCGCTTGCCGACGCGGTGGGAACCGCTAAGGCAGCCGCGCGATGCAAAGGGGGCTGCTGCAGGCCGACACGAGTACGGATGCGATAAGTGCAGTACGGTTTGCTCGCCGCCCGCTAGCCCGATTACCGCTGCAGGCCGGCGGGGCTCATCATGCCTGGAAGCTTCCCGTTTCCTCCTTGTATTCGGGAGGGAGTTCCCCGAGAGCGATGAGTGCTTCCTTCGCCGCTTTCTGCTCGGCCTCCTTCTTCGTTCTGCCCCACTGCGGGGTGAACTGACGTTCACCAAGGCGAACGGCGATCAGAAAGCTTTTCGCATGGTCCGGTCCTTGCTCGTCCAGAACAACATAGTGGGGCTGCTGACTGAGATACTTTTGCGCATAGTGCTGCAGCAGACTCTTGAAGTTCTGGTCTTGCTGAGCCGATGCTGCCTGTTCGATCACCGACCTGAAGTGTTTGAGCACAAACCGCCGCGCGGCAGCGTAGCCACCGTCGAGGAAGACGGCCGCTATCAAGGATTCCAGCGCGTCCGAGAGCACGGAACGCGGCACATCGGACTGGCATGTGATGCCTTTGCCAAGACGCACGTACTTGTCGAGCCCCATCTTGCGGGCCACGGCGGCGCAGGTCCGCCGACTTACCACCGCCGATTTGATCCGCGTCAGATCCCCTTCGAGCATATTGGGGTAGAGCCGGTACAACGCCTCGCAAATGACGGCCGCCAGGATCGCGTCCCCGAGGAACTCGAGCCGTTCATTAGACCGGCTGTGATCCTCACTGAACGACGCGTGGGTAAGCGCAAGCTCCAGCAACGAGGGGTCGCGGAGATCGACCCCAAGGGCCTTTTGGATTTCTTCGAGCGAAGGATATTCGTGTACGCCTTCTACGTTGTTCACCTCGGACTCCGTTGTGCCACGCGGAAATGACAGCTCGGTCTCGCGATCGACGGGACGCAGCGGGCTCCGAAACGCCGCTGCTTACGCCCACCCCAGCCCGCACCATTCCAGTATACCCTGTTATGGTTCCGTTCCGCAATCCGTCACCTCACCGGCTTCTCTTCTAGGCGATGAAGACAGCTCCCTGACTTCGTCGGGGTTCCTCTACGTTCCTCCTCGTGATCCTTGCGTCCTGGCGACCGCGGGAGAATCCGTTTTTCGCTTCGGTTGCCGGTGCGCACACTCGCTGAAAAGAAGTCTAAGAGCCCCTCTATCGAGTCAACGGTGGCCAGGACCAGCGGATCGAGAGCGCTTGCCCGGTGGGGCGGACACCGACGAACGGAACAGGATCAAAGTCCACCTGTACCGGAAACACGAAGCCCGCGTCGCTGTACAGCCCCGGTACCCAGTGGAATTTAAGGACAATCGTACCGTCGTGTGCGGGGGCCACGTCACGCAGCTCAATGCGGTTTGGCTGGACCCGCACGCGGGCGGATCCCCGCAACGTCCAACCGGCCGTGCGCCGCACACGGAAGACGTGGTACAGACCACAACGTGTCACTTCCTCATAACGGTCGTGGTCGATACGCAGGACGGAAACCACCGGGGGGGACCACGCCACAATCAGGGCAACGTTGTAACGCTCGACGCATTCGGCCAGGGCACGAGGGGTCAGTTCGAGGATGTTTTGCTCCAGCAGTTTGCCGTCGCCGAACTGCGTGTAGTTCGTCCTGAGGTGGGTGTAGAGGTAAGGGCCGCCGATCACCTGGTGGGAGGTGAACACCGGAATCAGGGCCGCGATATTCAAGCCAAACGATGCATCTGGTACCTGCAGTTGGCCGAGGATCTCCCGTCGTTCGAGCTCTTCGAAAAGGACACGTCCCTCCTCGGGGGGGAACCGGCGCAGGACCGCAAACAGCTCGACGATGGGCCGGGGCAGGGATGTGGCCAACCGGGGCGCGGTCAATGCGCCCTGCTGGAACCAGAAAGAGACACCGATCAGGCCGGCAGCGACCGAGAGGCTCGCGCAGTTCACTGCCCCCCGCCAGCCGCGTGACGTCGTCTGGCCCAGTAATGTGCACAGGCTAACCAGCAGGACTGCATAGAGTGGCTGCGTGTAGCGGCCGGGCTGCAGCCAGGCAAAAAGTGGGACGGCCGCGAGGGGGTAGCCGAGCAAGTACAGCAGCAGTGCGCCGATACCCAGCCCCCACCAGGTCGCACCTCCGACGCGGCGGGCGGAGGTCAGGATCGCCGCGGCACCGGCCAGGAACAACGCTGATTCCGTAGGAAACCGCGCGGTGACCAGCTCGACCATACGCCCGAGAAAGTTCGGATTCAGAAACCCGGCGGCCAGCGAAGCGCACGTCTCGCGCAGCCCAAGGGTCGGCACCACCCATGGGCTCCAGCAAAGGAACACGACTGCAGGCACGAGCCAAAACGCTGCGTGAGCGGCCGGGCGAAGCGTGCGAGTCCGAGAGAGGTAGGCGGGTACCAGCAACGCTCCGGAAGTGATCGCCGTGGAAGGGTGCCCGACCTGAGCGAACGAAAGACAAACCACGCCCATCAGCCAGAGAGTCCATTTCGTTCTGAGCGCCGAAGACTGTTCCAACCAGCGGATCAGGCAACTCGCTCCCCACACAGCCATCGCAGTCGTGAGGACGAACGCCACCATCCCCCACTGAACGTAGGTGGCCGGAAACGCGGTCCAGAACCAGGTCGCCGCCAAAGCGTAACACGCCAGCGTTCTGGGGAAGCTCGCCGTCAACGTCAGCACCGCCAGCGCCAGCAGGAGAGGTACAAGCCACGCAGCGACGGCGACGTAAAGGCGGTAGGCGAGAGCCGATCCCCCCGTGAGCCAGCCGATGAGTTCGGGGAACGTGCTGCTGGTGGGGAACCAGAGCGATTTTCCATAGCCGGCCATGAAAAAAGGGTCGTAGCCGACCGCATCCGGGCGGCCCATCTGGGCGGCCAGCCAGCCGTAGTAGTAATGGAAGGTATGGTCGTGGTTCAAGAACGGCAGGTTGGGGTCACCGGAGAAAGGGGGGTAGGCGGCGAGCACGATCCAGGCATGCGCTACCCCTAGGCCGACCAGCCCGCTTGTGGAGAGCAAGGCGACCAGGATTCGGATTCGCACGGGCCTCATGGGACGAGTGTTATCCGCTGCTGCACCCGAACACCGGTGAACAGGTTCTGCCCACCTGGCGCGGATAGAAGGGGGACGATCCAACGCACGCCCGGTTAGCCGAACCCGTTGCGGTTAGCGTTCCCTGAGCACCGCTGCTTGGCAATGCGGTCCGTTCTACGGTGTGTGAGACTCCGAGCCGCTCGAGCGCTGACTGGAACTGCGCACCAGCGCAATGCGCCCACTCCGCACCAGCTCCTTGATCCCATACGGGCGCATTAGCTCGATGAAAGCCTCTACTTTCTTTTCCGTGCCGGAGATCTCGATCATCAGATCGGTCCGACCCACATCCACCACCTTGCCCCGGAAGATCCCAACAAGTTCGCAGATCTCGCTCCGTCGCTCTGGGGGGCATGTGACCCGGATCAGCATGAGATCGCGCTCGACGTAGTCCTCGGAGCTGATATCCTGCACGCGGACCACGGTGACGATCTTCTCCAGTTGTTTGCGCACCTGGTCCAGGGTGCGGTCGTCCCCGAAGACGACGAATGTCATTCGAGAAAGTTCGGGATTTTCGGTCTCGCCCACCGCAAGGCTGTCAATGTTGAAGCCGCGCGACGCCAGCATCCCCGCAATGTGTGCCAGTACACCGGGCTGGTTCTGAACCAGAGCGGAGATCACGTGCCGTCCCGTTTTGCGTACTGTCTGCTCGGGGAAGAGGTCATCCATCGGGAACCACCCATCTGCGCCGAGTCCGTGGGGAAGGAAAGACCCTAATTCTACTGATTCCGTCGGGGCATACGACCCATCCGACGGGCTCACGGCTGCTCAGCTCCCCGCTGCTGCGGCGGGCGCCGCAGATACGCGTCCGGCCACTCGACCGCCCGAATGTGAACGGTGCAGCGGAACCGCGGACGAGCAGTTGTTCGCAGGGCGGCCGTTTTATGCTTGCCCGTGACCCAGGGGGCCGTAGACGGGCTTTGCCCCGGCAAACGGTGCACCCAGCCTCAAAGGTTCACGAGTTCAAGCCGGGGCAGTGAGGAGCCGCTGAGCTGCCCAAGCAGCCATTCTTCCTCGTTTCGGATGGCACGCACCTGAGCGAGGCGGCCGATGAGCTGGTCGGCCAGGCCCTCCGGTACGCGAGCGCGCACTTCCACGTAACGTTCGCTCGTGCCACGTAACACGCGGGCATCCTCGGCGGTTCGCCGTTCGAAGAGCACCTCGTGGGTGGCGCCGACCAGGGACGATCGAAACCGGCGACCGAGCTCATGCGCCAGTTCCCCCAACGCGGCGCGCCGCTGCCGAATGACCGACGGGGGTATCTGATCGTCCATCTCGGCGGCCGGTGTGCCCCGCCGGGGACTGAACGGGAACACATGGATGCGGCTGAACCCCACCTGCTCGCATACGCGCATCGTGGCCTCGAAATCTTCCTCCGTCTCGCCCGGAAAACCCACGATAACGTCCGTGGTGAGGGCCGGTCGGTCCAGAAGCGCCCGGACTCGCTCCACCCGACGCAAGAAGCTCGACACACGGTAACGGCGGTTCATCCGCGCCAGAATCCGGTCGGACCCGCTCTGTAGGCAGAGGTGGAGATGCGGGCAAATTCGTTCGTTGTCGCGGAAGACACGCAGCAGGTCCTCCCCGACCTCGACGGCTTCCAGGCTCGAGACACGGAGCCGCCAGCGGCCCGGGATGCGGCAGAGCCGTTCGATGAGCTGCCAGAGACGGACCCGTTCGCGGTACGGCCAATCCAGCCCATAGTGGCCGAGATGGATGCCGGTCAGAACGATCTCCTGATAGCCGGAATCGATGAGCGCCTTCACCTCGTCTTCGATCTCCTCAGGGGGCCTGCTGCGCAGCGCCGGCCGGACCCTGGGGATGATGCAAAAGGTGCAGCGCAGCAGACATCCATCCTGGATGCGGACGAATGCGCGTTGATGCCCGGAAAAGCGGGTAATCCGCGCTGCGGGCTGCCGGACCCCGTACCGCACCAGCACGCGGAACAGGTCCTCGGTATGGGGGGCAACGGCGACCACATTCGGCAGTCCGCGGAGAGTTTCCGGATCGCGGGCTGCGTAACAACCGGTCACGATGATTTGGCAGCCCGGGTAGCGGCGAGCGAACCGGCGGACGAGCTGACGCCCCTCGGCATCGGCCTGGTGCGTTACGGTACAGGTGTTCACGATCACCAGGTCGGGTGGGGCATCGGCTGCTTCCACCAGACCGCTACCGAGCAGACTTTCGCGAATCCGCTCGCTGTCGTACTGGTTGGCCTTGCAACCCAACGTGACGATGCGAAACGTCCGCACCGAAGGGTGCAAGGTGCAGGAATCCGAGTTGTCGAAAGCGATTGCGGTCTGACTCATCCGGGTTGAAGAACCACCGTCTCCCGCTTGTCGAACACAACGCCGCGCGGCTTTTCCTGCAACCGTCCACGACGTGAACGCAGCAGCGACCTCAGGCTTCGTGTGCTCGGTTCGGTCCCATTCTCGCCTTCGCTGTCACTTTCATCATTCATCGTACGGTAGAGCGAGCCAACGCCAGGAGACGGAGAGAATCCGAGGTTGGCTTGTCATTCGCCGAAGCAACTGCGTATTCTTGTGTGTTCGATGGCCGAAAACAAGGAGCGGGCTACTTCCGCGCGCTTGAGCCAGTTGTGGAGATCCGACCATGGGAATGCAGTGTGAGATCTGTGGGAAGCGGACTTCCGTTGGGAATTCCATAACCCGGCGGGGCCGAGCAAAGTATCTGGGTGGTGTCGGTCGCAAGGTAACGGGCGTTACTCGCCGCAAGTTCAAGCCGAACCTGCATCGGGTCCGGGCCGTGGTCAACGGCAGCGTGCGTCGTATTCGTGTGTGCGCCAGGTGCTTGAAGAGCGGCCGGGTTGTCCGACCGGTGAAGCAGGCGCCGTTCAAGCTACCGACGAGCTAAGTTGCGAGCGTTCGCTGAAGCACGCCGTTGTCGGTCTGCCCGGCGTGCGGCAGTATGATGCGGAGCGTGGTGATGGCTCTGACCAAAGAAGAGGTGGAGAAGGTTGCTCTTCTGGCCCGGCTGCGGTTGAGTCCGGACGAACTGGAGCTGATGACCACGCAGCTCAACAAGATCGTCGAGTACGTTGAGCAACTGCGTGAGGTGGACACAACGGACGTGGAGCCTCTGGCCCATCCTCTGCCCGTAACGAACGTGTTTCGCCGCGATGAGGTTCGTCCCTCCCTGCCACGTGAAGAGGCCCTGCGCAACGCGCCGGACCACGACGACGAGTTCTTCCTGGTGCCGCCGGTGCTCGAGTAAGCGTTTCGGATCTGGTTCTTTATGCCAAGGTTGGGCGACCCATGACCGCGAGTGAGATCGTTCATCTGACCGCTCGGCAACTCCGTTCCCTTTTCGAAGAAGGTCGGCTGAGCGCGGAAGAGATCGTTTCGGCCTATCTTGAGCGGATTCGCGCGTACGATCGCCACGTGGGGGCCTTCTTGCTCGTCGACGAGGAGGGGGCCCTGCAGCAGGCCAGGACCCTCGACGAGAGGAAAGCCCGTGGCGAACCCCTTGGGCCGCTGGCTGCGGTTCCGGTGGCCATCAAGGACGTTCTCTGCACGCAGGGGATGCGCACCACCTGCGCCAGTCGGATCCTGCACAACTTTGTGCCCCCTTACGATGCCACCGTGATCCGCAAGCTCCGCGAAGCCGACGCCGTCCTGATCGGGAAGACAAACATGGACGAGTTCGCCATGGGCTCGTCGACCGAGAACTCCGGTTTCCAGATCACACGCAACCCTTGGGATCTGGACCGCGCGCCAGGAGGATCGAGCGGGGGATCTGCGGCGGCCGTCGCGGCTTGCTTCAGTCCGATGGCACTGGGGAGTGACACCGGCGGATCGATTCGGCAGCCCGCCGCGTTGTGTGGAGTGGTCGGCCTGAAACCGACGTACGGCCGGGTGTCTCGGTACGGACTGGTCGCGTTCGCGAGCTCGCTCGATCAGGTTGGACCGTTCGCCTGGGATGTTCCCGACACTGCCTTGCTCCTGCAGGTCATCGCCGGCCACGATCCGATGGACTCGACGTCGGTCGAGATCGAGGTGCCGGATTACCTGGCGACGCTGGACCAGCCCGTGGGGGGCTTGAGAATCGGCGTCGTGCGCGAGTGGCTGGCCGACGGGGTGGATGAGCAGGTGGCCAAGGCAGTGGAACAGGCAATCGACGTTTATCGCGCCCTGGGAGCGAAGATTCAGGACATCACGCTACCGCACTCCAAATACGGGATCCCTGCCTACTACATCGTGGCTCCCGCTGAGGCATCCAGCAATCTGGCGCGTTATGACGGGGTACACTATGGCTACCGGGCGGCCGACTACGACGACATGGTCGACATGTACTGCCGAACCCGCGCCGAAGGATTCGGCGCCGAGGTCAAGCGGCGAGTTATGCTGGGAACCTACGCCCTATCGGCCGGCTACTACGAGGCCTACTACCTGAAGGCCCTCAAGGTCCGGCGGGTGATTCGGGAGGATTTCGACCGAGCGTTCGAACAGGTCGACATCGTGCTCGGACCCACCTCCCCCACGCCTGCGTTTCGCCTGGGCGAGCGCATTGACGATCCGATCAGCATGTACCTTTCCGACGTCTATACGGTGACGGCTAATCTGGCCGGGATCGCCGGGATTTCGATTCCGTGCGGGTTCACTGCGGACGGGCTGCCTGTCGGCCTTCAGCTTCTTGCTCCCCCGTTCGAGGAGGAACGGTTGCTGCGTGCTGCGCGGATGTATGAGCGCGAGACGAACTGGCACACGCGACGGCCTGATCTGGAACGGGTAGTAGCGCAGTTCGAGGCAAAGCAATCGGCGAGTGCGGGCTAGCAGCGCGGGGGCCACTCCGATGAGCACAACGACTGATGTAGCTCCGTACACCGTGGTCATCGGCCTGGAAGTACACGTACAACTGCTCACGCAGTCGAAGCTTTTTTGTGCGTGCCGGAACCGGTTTGGCGACCCCCCGAACACGAACGTCTGCCCGGTTTGTTTGGGGATGCCGGGAGTTCTGCCGGTGATGAACCGGCAGGCGTTTGAGCTGGCGCTGCGCGCCGCCGTGGCGTTGAACTGCAAGATTGCCCGCTTTACCAAGTGGGACCGCAAGAACTACTACTACCCGGATCTCCCCAAGAACTACCAGATCAGCCAGTACGATCTGCCGTTCAGCTCGGATGGTTATCTGGAGATACCCGTCGAAGGGGGTACGAAGCGAGTGGGGATCATCCGCGTTCATCTGGAAGAGGATGCCGGTAAGCTGTTGCATGGCGAGGGGGGCAAGCGTAGCCAGGTCGACCTGAATCGGGCCGGGACACCGCTGCTGGAGATCGTTACGAGGCCGGACATGAACAGCCCGGCGGAGGCGCGCACGTTTCTGGAGGAGCTTCGCCTGCTGCTGCGGTACCTCGAGGTGTCGGACTGCAACATGCAGGAGGGCAGCCTCCGCTGCGATGCGAACATCAACCTGCACGTGCACCACAACGGCGAGATAATCGCGACGCCGATTGTGGAGGTCAAGAACATGAATAGCTTCCGCGCCGTTGAGCGCGCCATGGCCTATGAGATGGAACGGCAGTACGAGGAATGGAAGAGGACCGGCGCCCGGTTGGGCGAGGTGCCCAAGGAAACGCGCGGCTGGGATGAGAACCGGAACATCACGGTATCGCAGCGACGCAAGGAAGAAGCGTCCGATTACCGCTACTTCCCCGAACCTGACCTGGTGCCCGTTACGGTGACGGAGGAAGAACTGGAGCGGGTGCGCGAGTCCATTGGGGAGCTTCCCGCCCAGCGTCGGCTGCGGTTCATCTCCGGCTACGCTCTGCCCGAATACGACGCCCGCGTCATCGTGGAGCAGGGCAAGAAATTTGCGGACTATTTCGAGCGGGTGGCTCGCGGGCTGGAGCACGCAAAGAACGCCAGCAACTGGATGCTCCAGGACGTGCTACGGACACTCAACGAACGGGGCTGGACGATCGAGGAGTTTCCGATTGCTGCCGAGAAGCTTTGCGACCTGATTCGGCGCGTGGAGCGGCGTGAGGTGAACACCCACGCGGCGCGCGAGGTGTTTGCCGAGATGCTCGAGGGGGGTGGCGATCCAGGCGAAATCATCGAACGGAAAGGCCTGGCCATGGTCTCCGACGAGGACGCACTTCGTCAGGTGGTCGCGGCCGTGCTCGACAAGAACCCGAAGGTCATCGAGGACTTCAAGAAAAAGAAGGGCAAGAAGCGCGCCCAGGTTGCCGGGTTCGTCCGCGGCCTGGTGATGCGTGAAACTCGCGGCAAGGCCGACGCCTCTCTGGTGGAAAAGCTCGTGAATGAGATGATCGTCGAACGAGCGGGCGTGGGATTCGACTCGTAGCGAAACTCCTGGTCGCCCCTAGCCGACGCCACCGTCCCACTCGCCCGGCGCAAGCTTTCTCCTTGTTGGTCCGCGGACGATCACTCTGCCAACGGGCTGCACGAACTGTGGTTGGCTCTGTGCAGGCAAGACTGCACGGCAAGCCCGGTTACGCGTTCGAGGTCGGCGCGATCAAACCTGAGTTGGGGGGAACCGCTAGAGTAGATGCAACCCACCAGCGGGGGCCACAGCCGGGATAGGCCGAAGCACCGTCACCTCATCCATGCAACCCGCGCTTGCTTTGCTGTGGGCCCGACCCCCACCGGGGGATAGCCTGGTCAGGGCCTCGGCTGCCTCGTCATCGCTCCGTTGATCACTGGAGGCGGCGAAGTGAAGCGACTCGAAGGGGGCCGAGAGATGCGAACGTTGCCTGCGGCCGTTTCGTGAGCCCTGCTTTTCTAACCGGTCAAAACGCGGCAAGTGCTCACCGCGCGGCCGAGCGCGACGGGCTACGGAGTTCCCTGGTCCTGAGGCAGATCTGGACTGTCCGCCAACCGCGTATGTCCCGGGTCCAACGGGGGCCGGGAGACGTTGGGCGAGGCATAGCCGTCGTCGTAGCGCGACTTGTAACCTGGTTTCTTCGCCCGCTGTAGCTCGCGGTAAAACGCCTGCACCACCGCTCGCTGGATCATGTCACGGCACTTCTGGTTGATGGGATGAGCCACGTCGGTGTGGAGGCGGAGGCGGCCCTGTTCATCGGTGGGCAGGGGGCGCTCCGGAAGACGGGTACCGCAGTTGTTGCAGTACCGCGCCGTCAGGGGGTTCTTGTGCCGGCATGATGGACAGCGTTCGGTGATCTTGCGGCTCGGCATCGCGACGAACAACCCCTTGGCCCCCTCTATGATCCTCAAGTCACGTACGACGAAGGCATCGTCCAACGTGATCGAGCAGAACGCACGAAGGCGCTCGTTTGCCTGCTCTGTCCGCTCGTCAACAAGCTTGATGCGTACCTCTGTGACTCGCACGACGAAGCTCCTTGCCTGCGGGGGTCACTCCAAGCTGCGGGCTACCGTTACGAAGTGGGGCAATTGTTGACGCAGGCGGCGCGCAATCGCCACGGCCGATTCCCGATCCTGGGCAATACCTACCACGGCGGACCCACTGCCCGACATCGTGGCAGGAATGCCCATGCCCCGTAGAGCGTCCAAGGCTTCCCCTATGGCCGGACAAAGGGACACGGCCGGATCGAGAAGGTCATTTTTCAGCAGAGACTGAAGCCGAAGGTCCCGCACACCGTCGTTAAGAAGCGCGAGCAATCGCTCTTCTGTGGTTTCCTCGCTCTTGACCGGTTGGCAACGGCGAAAAACCTCCGCCGTCGAAACAGGCACACGAGGCCAGACGATCACAAAGTCCAAACGGGTATCCAGACGAACGGGCATCAGTCGTTCCCCTCGTCCCATCAGCAGGGCGGCCTTCCTGCGCTCGACGAAGAAAGGACAGTCGCTGCCGAGCTGTGCGCTTAACTCGTAAAGCTCGCCGTCATTCATCCGAACCGCGAACCAGTCACGACCTGCGCGCAGAGCACACGACCCGTCACTCGATCCGCCCCCCAAGCCTGCACCGTGGGGAATCCGCTTGTGCAAGTACACCCGGACTCCGGCGTCGCTCCGATCGGGACTAAGTCGCTGCGCAACCATACGCAAAGCCGTGACCACCAGGTTGTCGTCGCGATTCAGCTCCGGAACATTGACCCGTAGGTCGATAGTGCCAGCCGAACCGGGCGAAAGAACCAACGTGTCAACCAGATCGATCGTAACGACAAGTGACCGTAACTCGTGATAACCATCCGCCCGCCTACCCGTGACGCGGAGCGTCAGGTTTACCTTGGCGGGCGCATACGCCACCAGACAATTGCCAAGAAAGCGACTTCCGAACGGACTCAACGTGTTCCCGTGATCCTAACCGCTCTCCTGAGACCTCCCGCTAGTTGCTGCACCGAACGTGCCGTCGGTTTGCACAGCCATTTCCAATGGCCACACTCTAAGGCTTTGGATAGTGTAGACTTAGCCGGGAACTGCTGTCAATGCCGGATTGTGGCGACAACGCTACGAGGGTCCAAAGCGCAACTCCGTTCCATGGGCACCGCCAGCACGATCGAAGAAGGCCGCCGGCGCCATCCAAAGATGGGGGCTGCTCCGACGGCAAAGGCCGTCGCCTAAGGAATAGCCCCCTTCCTGCACGACCGCACCCCTCGGTGTCGCCGCACCGTCAGCCAGAAGAGCGGTTTCGATGCCCCAACGACCATGCGGCTGCCGAAAGCGTCGGGCACCGGATGGCGCTACTGAGCCACCTTGCAGGCAGACACACCGGCCTGCTCACGCCGTCGTCCGCACCGGCGCCGGTCAAGCATTTGGGGGAAAAATTAGGAAAACCGCCCTTGAGCCACCGCCACCACCGCTTTCAGAAAAGCCAGCCCCGCATGAAACCGAAGTTCCTGTGCGCGGCACCGGGGCCAGAGGGGATGCAAGTAGTTCCTGGCAGCTCGTTCCGGATGCGGCATGAGCCCGAGGATGCGGCCGCTCGGGTCGGAAAAACCGGCGATGTTGCCATGGGATCCGTTCGGGTTATGCGGGTATGGTAGCACAGAGCGGGCCGCGTCAAATTCCGGATCGTCAGGGTGGGCGTACCGAATGATCAGCCGTCGGCCATCCTGCAGCGAGTGGAGATCCGCTTCCGACGAAACGGTGACCTTGCCTTCCGCATGAGCCACCGGGCACTCAAGGGACTCCAGGCTCTCGGCCTGGAGGGCGGACGCGAGCGGGTTTTGTGCGGGGTCGAAGCGGAGCCGAACCCAGCGGTCTTCAAAGCGGCCGGAATCGTTGTAGCTCAGGGTCACGCGTGGCGCCGCATCCGCACTACTGCTGGGGCCGGGTAGTAGGCCGGTTTTCAAAAGGGCCTGAAAACCGTTGCAGATGCCCAGGATGAACTTGCCGCGATCGTGGAAGGCGAGCAGCTCGTCCAGCAACGTGTGTTTGAGCTGGAGGGCGAGCACCTTGCCTGCTGCGATGTCATCGCCATAGCTGAATCCGCCAGGAATTACGAAAATGTCGTAGTCGTGCACCCGCTTCGGGAACGCGGTTAGTTCGGCGATCGGCACCACGTCCGGCGTACAGGCAAGACGAGCGAAAGCGTCCGCCGTTTCCAGGTCGCAGTTAGTCCCGGGTGCCTTGAGCACCAGCACACGCATGGGTCTATCCCTGTTCCGTAGCTGGATTATCGGCAGGCAATCACTTCTTTGGCTGCGGCTTTCACCAGCGCATCGGTCGTTGCCATTGCTCCCGTAGTTGTTCCACGTCGGCCTCGAGCAAGATTGGGCCCTGGCTGCTTGCCTGCACCAGCAGCCGTGGGGGGGGGACAACCCGTCCCACTACCTGAAGGAGCTCCGGACGGGGCAAGAGGGCCGCGAGCGAATCGAGGTGCTCCGGGGCCAGCTCCAAGACGAACCGACTGGGGGTCTCCGAGAACAGCCAGCTTATCGCCGATGCTGCCCGCGTCAGGTCTGCTCCGTCGGAGAAGGGGTTGTCGGGAACCCACAGTTCTGCGCCCAGCCGACCGGCCACTGCCATCTCGGCCACTGCCGCCAAAACGCCGCCTTCGCTCACGTCATGGCATGCCGCTACATAGCCGCGCCCGATCGCCTCACTGATCGCCTGCATGATCCGGGGGGCCATCTGGAAGTCAACACGCGGCACCTGGCCCCCGTGCCAGCCGAGAGCGGCTGCGAAGGCCGAACCACCCAGCTCCACCCTGGTTTCCCCCACGAGCACCAGGATGTGGCCGGGCTTTTTCAGGTCCATGGTTGTGCATCGGTTGAGCTCGGGAACGACCGCAACGGCGCTGATGAGCAGACTTGGGGGGACGGTCAGGTGTATTTCCTGACCGTTCAGCTTACCCCGGTACTCGTTGTGCAGGCTGTCTTTGCCGGAGATGAACGGGGCCAGGAACGCTTCGGCGGCGTCTCTGCAGCCGAGGGCTGCCCGCACCAGCGTTCCGAGCTGCTCGGGCCGCTCCGTATTCCCCCAGCAGAAGTTGTCGAGCAGAGCGATGTGGTTCGGATCCCCGCCCACGGCCACGCAATTCCGCACTGCTTCGTCCACCGCACAAGCCGCCATCCAGTAGGGGTCGAGTCGGCCATAGCGGGGGTTGATGGCACAGCTTACCGCCAGCCCGCGGCCGGGGGTCAGGATGGGAAACAGGACCGCTGCATCGGACGGTCCGTCCTGGCGAACACCGACGAGCGGCTTGACCGTTGTCGCTCCCTGAACCTCGTGGTCGTACTGGCGAATAATCCACTCCTTGGAGCAGACGTTGTAGTCCGACAGCACGCGGTCGAGCAGTTCGGCGAGCTTCCCCTGGTCTTGGGCGTACTGCTCGATTCCGTCCGGCGCAAGCTCCTTCGGTTCCGCCAACCGAAACTCGGCCCGTCGCGTACGTACCGGACATCCCTTGTGCAGAAAGCGGAGATCGATGTCGGCAACCTGGTGGTTGTTGTAGTAGAGGCGCAAGCGCCCAGTACCGCAGAATCTGCCGATCACCGTGGCTTCCACGCCATGCTGCTGACAGATAGCGTGAAACTTCGGCCAGTTCGCCTCCGGAATTGCGATCACCATTCGCTCCTGGGATTCGCTGATCCAGATCTCCCGATAGCTCAGGCCGGAATACTTCAGCGGCACTCGTTCGAGCCAGACCTCGGCGCCCAGATCTGCGGCCATCTCGCCAATGGCCGAGCTCAGCCCCCCGGCCCCGCAGTCCGTTATGCAGGTGTAGAGCCGCTCTTCGAGCGCAAGCAACAGCGCGTCAAGCATGCGCTTTTGTGTGATGGGGTTGCCGATCTGGACAGCGCCGCCGGACACCTCCGCCGACTCGTCGTGCAAGGCGGCCGAAGAGAAGGTGGCCCCGTGGATGCCGTCCCGGCCGGTACGGCCACCCACGACCACGATGCAGTCACCGGACCGTGGGGCTTTGTTCTCGGCGCCGGCCGGCATGAGCCCAATACAGCCGCAGTAGACGAGGGGGTTGGCGAGGTACTCCGGCTCGCTTAAAACGGCGCCCGACACGGTGGGGATGCCCATGCGATTGCCGTAATCGCGCACACCGGCGACCACGCCCTTGAGCACGCGCCGCGGGTGCAGAACCCCCTCGGGTAGCTGCTCAGGGGGGTAATCAAGGGGGCCAACGCAGAAGACGTCTGTTCCCGCGATCGGCTTCGCCCCAAGGCCGCAACCCATGATGTCGCGGATCACACCACCAAGACCGGTGCTCGCACCACCGTACGGTTCGATCGCCGATGGGTGGTTGTGGGTTTCGACCTTAAAGCAACAGTGGTACTCCGGTGTGAACCGGATGATCCCCGCGTTGTCGGTGAACACGCGGACACAGATGTCGTGATCTCCCCGAAGTCGTCGCACCGTCTCCGTGGCTGCGAAGATCGTTTCCTTCAACAGGCTGCGGAAGTTAATCTCTCGCACGGTTTGGCCGCGTCCGTTCCGTTCCACGTAGTGCACGGGGCCTTTGAGCGTCTTGTGCGAGCAGTGTTCAGACCAGGTTTGGGCGAACGTTTCCAGCTCGACGTCGGTCGGGTCCCGGCCCAAGGCGTGGTAGTGGTCTCGAAGGGCGCGCATCTCCTCCATCGTCAAGCTCAGCAGGCCTTCCCGGCTCACCCGCATGAGTTCCTCATCGTCCATCGCGCGAAGGGGAACATGGACGAGTTCGAACCGATACTCCGGAGCTGCGCGGAAGACCGAAACGTCGATTCGGTCCCAGTAGACCTTTTCGATGGCAGGATTGGCAAGTACGCGGTACGCAACCGCCTCGCGCGCGCTGGCTGGTACCGGCTCGGCAAAGTAGTAGACTCGGCCTGTACGAACCCTGTGCGGTTCGATGTCGAGGATAGACAGGGCCGCTTCGCACGTTTGCGCCACCGTGTCCATGACGCCCGGATGGAAAAGAACGTACGCGACGTCCCCGGAGGCTTCCTTCTTCCGGGTACCATCGAGTCGGTACAGTTCGAACTGTTCGGCGACGGGGTCGGTGAGCAGCACGCGCGCTACGTGCGCCACGGTTTCCTCGCCAGCGGCCCCCTCCAGGATATAGAGCCGGCAGTAGCGAGTCACTGCTGGCGTGGCGATATGGAGCTCGGCCGCGGTCTCCCGGACACGTTCTTTCTCGGGATCGTACAGCTCCGGTCGCAGGTAAACCTCAATGGCCCAGGTCATGTGCTGGTCATCCGGTGAGGGCTGCACCTGTTTGGCGGAAGCGGTTCAGACCAGGTCATCACAGAACTGATATTCTTATGCCGGTTGCCCAGGCTTGGAGGTAGCCGTCAGGGGTTCTGCTTTGCCTCCTTCCGCTGCTGGCTTCGCGCTCTCGATCTTTCCAGCTCGCGGCGGCGCGCCGCGGCGGTTTGCCAGAGCCGCACCAGCTCGTCCGCATCTGCGTTTTGCAGGGCCCGTTCGAAGTCCCCCAGAATTCCGGCCAGCTTCCTCAGATGTCTGAGGATTTCGGTGCGGTTGTGCAGAAGGATGGGGACCCAGATCTCCGCTGCACTGGAGGCGACGCGAGTGGTGTCGAGGAAGCCGGAGGCGACGAACGGTTTGGCGTGATCGTCCAGGCAATGCACCAGTGCGGCCGCAGCGATATGAGGGAGGTGGCTCGTGCCGGCAAGAACCTCATCGTGCACCTCGGGCTCCATCAGGACCACCTGTGCACCGACGCTCGACCAAAGTTCGTAGACGGCGTCCACAGCCGCGACGGAAGTAGACGAACGCGGTGTGAGGATGCAGGTGCGGTCGACGAAAAGATCCGAACGGGCGTGTTCGACTCCGGTGCGGTCCGATCCGGCTAGCGGGTGGCCCCCTACGAATCGACAGCTCAATTCAGGCGGCAGCGTGTTTTCCACCTGGCGTACGATCGCGGCTTTTACGCTGCCGCAGTCCGTTACCACCGTCTGTTGCGGTGCGCAGCGCAATGCTTCGATGGTCTGGTCGGCAATCACGTCGACGGGCGTGCACAACACCAGCAGGTCGGCCCGGCCGACGGCACGCGGCAGATCGAGGCTGTACTCATCGATGGCCCCCAGATGGACGGCCTGCTGCAGGGCGGATTCTCGCCGTCCAAACCCGACCCGGCGAACACCGGGTGCATAGCGTCCCAGGGCCAGGCCGAGGGAGCCGCCGATGAGGCCGACGCCTGCAATGACAACGGTTCGCTGGTTCACGAGGCTCGGGGTGTCGCCTGGTGGCACCGTTACAATGGATGTCACGTGGACGGACATTATAACGACGTGCCTTCGGGCTCTCCGCGGAGCTGCGCTAGCTGTTGATCCTGTCCGCCGTGTACCGTCGCGCTCGCGAAGCGTCCGCTCCTGGCGAGCCGAGGCGGCCCCTGCGATTCTCCCAGCCCGTTGCGTGATGCTGGAGAGGAGAACGATGACTTCGAAACGGACGATCCTCGGGGTTGTAACCGCGTCTATTGCTGCCGCCGTTTTGCTGGCCAGTTTCGCCGTGGGGTGGGCGCAGGTTTCGCGTCGAGCTCAGGATCTCAGCCGCCAGGAGAAGCAGCTACTCGAACAGTTCGTCAACGGCGCGCTGCGGCTCGCCATCCAGTACGAGGCCCAGGGGAATTACGACCGTGCCAAACAGATCCTGCACACGGTTTTAAAAGTGACCCCCCAGGAGAAGCGAGCGCAGCAGCTTCTGGAGCGGATCGAGGAACAGGAGCTGAGCCAGAACCGTGTGACCATCCGGGTCCTCGCCAACAAGGACTGGCAGAACACCGGACTGGTGGTCTTCGCGGGCCGCCCGGTGTCCTTCGAAGCCCAGGGGCAGTGGATCTTCCGGATGAGTCGATCCGTTGGACCGGAGGGGATGCAGATTCCAGAAGAGTGGCGGAAGTTTCCGCTGGGATCGCTCATCGGGATCGTCCAGCCCATCGCGGGACCGACCGCGCCCGGCAAGAAGAGGGAGAAGAAACCTGCCACTCCCAAGCCCTTCCTGATCGGGGCAAAACGCGTCCATGTCCCGGACGTGACAGGGATTCTTTTCCTGAGGATGCACGACACAGAGCCCTCGGACAACGCCGGCCAGGTGGTGGTCACCATCTCGGGCTACGTTCGTCGCCAGTAGCCGGGCGTCTAGCTCGTTGGCCGAGTGGGCTCCCTAGGCCGCCCGATCAGAGCGGCATAATACATTCATGAGACCGGTCCTTACGTTCACAACGGATTTTGGTGCCGACGGTCCGTACGTGGCCGAGATGAAGGGGGTGGCCATCAGCCTCTGTCCCGACGCTACGCTCGTGGACGTGACCCACGATGTGCCCCCCCAGAACGTTCGTGCAGGCGCCTTCGTGATGATGAGGGTCGTTCCCCACTACCCGGCAGGAACCGTCCACGTTGGTGTCGTCGACCCCGGTGTGGGAACAGACCGGGCGATCATTTGCTTGAGGGTGGCCGGGCAATTCCTGGTCGGACCGGATAATGGCCTGTTGTCCTGGGCAGCGGAGAAACTGGCGGACCTACACGACAGCAAGATCGAATGCCGTCGGGTTGCAAACAAAGAGCTTTGGCGCGGGGAGGTGTCCAGTACGTTCCACGGGCGTGACATCATGACCCCTGTAGCTGCCCATCTTGCCAGAGGGGTTCCATTCGATGCTGTTGGACCTCGGATGGATGACTGGCTGCGCCTTGCATGGCCTCCAATCGAACGCAACGCCACGAGTGTAACGGGTGAGGTTATCTTTGTGGACCACTTCGGCAACCTGGTGACCAATGTGCCGGGCTCGGCGGTGCAACAGCTTGCAGGTCAGGGACGGCTCATGTGTGACGCAGGTGCGCTGCGGGGGATTCCTGTTGTCAATACCTATGGCGCGGCCACTCCGGGCAGTGTTGTCTGCATTGTGGGCAGTGCAGACCTGGCGGAAATCGCTGTTGTCAATGGCAACGCAGCAGAGCGGCTTGGGCTGCCGATCGGCCAGCGGGTTACGATCCGGTGTCACGAGGAAGGGCAAGAGCTCTGAAAGAGGTCCTGCGATGACAGCAGAGCGTGTCTGTCCGAATTGTGGCTACGTCACGCGGCTCGGCCTCACAGAAGCCCCCTTTTGCCCCCGCTGCGGCTCGGAGTGGGAGATGCCCGTCCTGGAGGCCGTGGCTCGACCGGTGCTGGTCGGCAGCGAGGGCTTGGAGGCGTCGGTGAGCGATCGTGAAACCGACATCGCCGTGGAGCTCGAACCGGAAAGCTCGGTCGGTTCCGGCGCGGACTCGGTGGGGGAGTTCTTCAAGAAACTCTCTGCTCAGCAAGAGCCCTTCGAGGAGTCGGACGGTCCGGAGTTCGTTGTTCGGGCAGATTCCACCGCCGGTGAATCGATCGTTCTATTTCGACGTGATCGCGACGAGCCGGTCGCGGCCTCTGAGAGCCCTGAACCGCTTGCCTCTGCCACCGAACGGATGCGGAGGCAGCGCCAGCAACGGTCCGGCAATCTGTCCTGGATCGCCGTTGCGGCCATCTATCTCTGTGGAGCCATGACCGGCTTCGTCGTTGGACGCCTCGTGTACGGACCTGCTGCCCAGAGCCCGCTCCGCAAGATCCCGGACTACGGCATCCGGCGGGGTGGCCGCGAGTGGGTCGTGCCGGATCCTTCCGCTGCTGTCCCTTCCGGCCACTGGCTTCGGCTCGGTAAGGCCAAGCGGATTGGTGATCTCGAAATCAAACCGTTGCGACTGTTCATCGACCAGGTGCGTTTCACCACCCTGAATCCACACTCGGGCCAGACCGTCGTGACCGAGTCCGGCGAAAAGACGTTGTTCCTTGCTGTTGAGATCCGCAACCTGTCCGACAAAATGGCCTTCTCACCGCTGGACGAACTGTTCCTCCGGCCCAACGATTTCCCGGCTTACGCCTACATCGAGCTCCCCACGGGCGAGCATGTAGGCATGTACCCCCTGACGAAATTCAGTGAGCGAACGATCCAGAACCAGTCGTTCGAAGAGCTGCCACCCGGTCAGAAACGCGAGTACTGGATTGCTGCCGACCCATCGGTTCTGAAGAAGCTGAAGGACACGATGGTCTGGCGATTGCATCTACGGGTCGGAGGAACAATCGACAACACGTACACGAGCGTGGTGGCCCTTAAGTTCAGTGAAGAGGAAATCGAAGCGGAAGGCTAGCCGCCCATAGGGAATGGCTCGCTGAGGGCGGAGAGCGGTTGAAGTGCGCGTCGCCGGCCGGCGGGTTCCCCGGGCCGCCGGGTTGTCCACCGGTTGCCCGTGGGGCGGATAATGCAGTGAGCGCATATCAACGGCAATGGTCCCCGAGCTTATGGTATTGGGTCCGGGTACACGATGGGCAGCAAAACGGGCAAAGTAGGGGAACAGGGCGGGGAGATCCGCATATCCCCAACGATGGGAACGGGTCGGTCTCTTGTCAAGCAGAGCGATGCAAAACGCGAAGTTGTGCTCGTGAGCGCGTGTCTTCTGGGCGTGCGCTGCCGGTACGACGGCACGTCAAATCCGGCCAGCGAGCTGCTCGATCGTTCGGACATCTGTGTGGTGCCGGTTTGTCCGGAGCAGCTTGGCGGACTTCCCACGCCGCGGCCGCCTGCCTGGTTCACCGGGGGTACAGGCGAGGACGTTCTGGAGGGCAGGGCGAGGGTGGTAAACGCGAACGGGGAAGACGTAACGGATCGTTTTCTGGCAGGTGCGCGGCAGACTCTAGAGATCGCCCGTTTGACCGGCGCCCGTAGAGCGATTCTGAAGGAGAAGAGTCCTTCCTGTGGCAGTTGTATGGTTTACTGTGATGGGAAACGGGTAGCCGGTCAGGGGGTAACGGCGGCCCTGCTACGCCGTGCGGGATTAGAGGTGCTCTCCCTGGATCCTCCCAAGCAGGGGGAAGCCACAGGTGCAGCAGTGGAGCCTGAACATGGAACTGACGCATCCTGAACAAACAACACTTCTCTACATCGCGCGCAGGACGCTCGAAGCAGTCCTGGGAGCGCGACAACGACCGGTTTATGCCCCTCCGCAGACGCTCCGCAATCTCTATCGTCCCAGTGGGGCTTTTGTCACGTTACGCAATTTGCAGGGGCACCTCCGTGGCTGCATCGGTCGCCTGGTCGCCGACCGTCCGTTGTACACGGTTGTGCAGGACATGGCAATCGCTGCCGCTCTGGATGATCCGCGGTTCGTTACCAACCGCGTTACCGCAGGCGAATTGCCCTACATCTTTATCGAAATCTCGGTGCTGTCTCCCTTGGAACGCGTGCGGGATCCGGCGGCTGAGATCGAGCCCGGTATTCACGGCGTCTACATCAAGGCAGGCGAACGGACCGGTTGTTTCCTGCCCAAGGTGGCCACGGAGATGAGGTGGTCAACGATCGAATTGCTCGAAAACTGCTGCGTTCGCAAAGCGGGCCTGGCAGCCGATGCCTGGCGCGACCCAGCTGTCGAGGTCTACCGATTCACCGCTTCAATCATTGAGGAACCACCCCTCGCGATCATGGAGCCAGGTTCTCCGTTCGGAACGATGATCGTGCAACCCACCTGAGCGTTGCCATCGGCCGTCGCTTAGCCCCCGTCCTTCGGCTGACCAAAAGACCGCTGAGGGGCTGGTACCCTGGCCGAAGGCGGCGCGTGCGCGTCCGCTCAGGGGACGCGACCGCCTCCTTCTGACCGGCCAACAGGGCCGTGCTTTTCGAGTGGGGGTTCCCTGATTCCACCGAAGACGGACCTCCGTGCAAAGGCGTAGGCGAGGCGTGGTACATTGGATAGGGACCGGCGGAAAATCCACCAGGCGTTGGTTCAAGGGGAAGAAATATGGGATCGGAACAGAAGGTGACTCGGAGAGAGTTCGTAGCCTGTGCGGTAGGTGGAGCGGCGATGCTGACGGGGGCTGCCGTGGCGCACGGTCATCAGGAGCGCCGCTACCTGAAGGCGGTCAAGTACGGCATGGTCCGTGTGGGCAAGACCGTGCTCGATCGGTTTCAAGCGGCAAAACGGATCGGCTTTGACGGGATCGAAGTGCATCGTCCGTCGCAGATTCCCATTTCGGAGCTGAAAGAGGCGAGCCGGCGCACCGGGCTGCCCATCCACGGTGTGATCTGCTCCGCCCACTGGCGTTACCCGTTGTCGCATGCCGATCCGGCCGTGCGTGCCCGCTGCCGGCGTGCTCTGGAACAGGCCATTCGAGACGCGGCCGAGCTCGGCGCCACAAGCGTCCTCCTGGTCCCGGCCGTGGTGAACAAGCAAATCCCCTATGATGCGGCATACAAGCGATCACAGGAGGAGATTCGCAAGGTCATTCCTGTCGCGGAAGAACAGCGGGTTAAGGTTCTGTTCGAGAATGTCTGGAACCACTTCTTGCTCAGCCCCCTCGAGTTTGCCCACTATGTGGATGAATTCGATAGCTCGGCTGTGGGGGTCTACTTCGACGTGGGTAATGTCGTGAACTATGGTTGGCCCGAGCAGTGGATTCGGATTCTGGGTAAGCGGATCGGGAAGCTGGACATCAAGGAGTACAGCCGGAAGAAAAGGGACAGGGAAGGGCTTTGGAGAGGTTTTCAGGTCGAGATCGGCGAGGGCGATTGCGACTGGCCCGCGGTGCGCCGGGCACTGGAAGAGGTCGGCTACGCGGGCTGGTGCACGGCCGAAGTTCCAGGTGGTGATGAGAAGCGGCTCCGGGCGATCCTCGACCGCATGAACAAGGTCCTGCCAGGCTAGCGGAGGGCGGTTTGATCTCCTAGGAGCCGTCCGGGGCCATGAGGATGGTTCAGCTCCTCTTCCAGGCGGAGGCTGGGTCATTGGGTTCGCTTCCCACCGACGGCACACGGTGATTGCTACGGTTGGTCGTGGCGGATGCGGTCACCCTCGGGAGAAGACGCTAGAGCGGCTCATCTCGATCTGGGAGGGCCAGCGGGGGCGGTAGATCGATCAGTTGCGTCGATCCTGGCGGGCCGGAATGAAGACGGAGCGGCGGTCAGGTTCCGGGGTACCCCAGGGTTGATTCTGGGCCTGCCCCGGCTTGCGCTTCCAGATCATCTGCCCGGTGGGCTGGTTCTTGCGCCGTCGGCGGAGCAGTCGGGCAAACCAGCCTCGTTTTCGCCTGGTCGGTTTGTAGGGGACCTCAACAGGACGTGTCGGACGGAGCGCGAGGATAGGGAACAGCGCCAGGAGGGCGAAGAAGAGGGTGAGGAGGATGAGGTCGCGCCGGACGTGATCCGAATAGACGGCCACCACGAACAGACCAAGGCCGTAACCGGATGCTAGCGTGAAGGCGCTCGCCAGTAATACGACCCAGGGCGTCTCTCGACGGCGCACGTTACCTTCCTCGATTCGCGTTTCTGGCGCTGGCGGCGTGACAAACGTCCTTAAAGCCTGTGCATTTCGTCCTATGATAAGCTCATGCGAGCTATGGGAGATTGTGATGGAGCGACTGGAGTTGGCGCGTAGCATACGGCAGGCGGCACGGCTCACCGGTCGGTTCGTGCTGCGGTCGGGGCGGGTGAGCGACGTTTACTGGGACAAGTACCGGTTCGAGTCGGACCCGGTCTTGCTCCGGGCGATTGCCCAGGGGCTGCTCGAACTGGCCCGTGGGTTGGATTTCGAGCGATTGGCGGGACTGGAGCTCGGCGGCATACCGCTGGCCACCGCCATGTCGCTGGAGAGTGGCCTGCCCTGTGGGTTCGTTCGCAAGCAACCGAAGTCCTATGGCACAAGAAATCTGATCGAAGGGGGCGCAGTCTCGGGCGAGCGGTTGCTGGTTGTTGAGGACGTGATCACCACGGCTGGTCAAGTGGTGGATTCCGTGCAGCAATTGCGCAGACTGGGGTTCATTGTGGAGCATGTTCTTTGCGTCATTGACCGGGAAGCGGGCGGTGCGGAACGATTGGAACGGGAAGGATGCAAACTGCGTGCCCTGTTCAGGATGAGCGAACTGGAGCGGGTGGACTAGCGGATGGAGCGGTGTTGCGTGAGGTTCGCCGGTTTGTGGCGTGTGCTGTTGGTTTTTGCTTGCGTAGGTTGTTCGGACGCGGGTAGGCCGGAGCAGCCCTTGGTGGAGGAAGGGGCCATGCCGCTTCAAGTGAAGAGTTCGGCGTTTTCTCACGGAGAGCGCATTCCCGAGAAGTACACGGCGGACGGTCCTGACGTTTCTCCCCCCATTTCCTGGGAGGGGGTTCCGGAGGGTACGGCCAGCATCGCCGTGATTTGTGACGATCCGGACGCTCCGCGGGGTACATGGGTCCACTGGCTGATCTGGAACATACCGGCGGAATCCCAGGGGTTACCGGAAGGTGTGCCGCCGGATCGCGAGTTGCCCGACGGCAGTCGGCAAGGGACGAACGACTTTGGCCGCATTGGCTATGGTGGGCCGGCACCGCCACCGGGTACACCACACCGCTATTATTTCCGTGTCTACGCGCTCGACACGCGGTTGGATGTGCCTGCAGGTGCGCGCCGCGACGCTCTGGAGTCGGCTATGCGCGGGCACGTCCTCGCCCAAGGCGAGCTGATGGGAACGTATGGACGGTAGACGATCTGGAGGCGCTGGATCCTGGCCGCGCACTTGGAGTGTGCGATCCTGAACAGGTACGGAACGTTTGAGAGCCAGATGAGTGAACAGCCGCTGCGATTGGGGAATCGAGAGATCGTACTGGTCGGCGACCGGGTACTGGTGCGGCCGGAGCGGCCGGAGGAGAGGACCCAGTCTGGTTTGTACCTGCCGCAGACGGCGGTGGGCCGTCACCCCGTTCAGTCTGGTCGGGTCGTGGCAACGGGTCCGGGCATTCCCATCCCGAGTCCCGAAGCGTTTGATGACGAGCCGTGGAAGGAAAATGTGCGCCGCGAACACTACATCCCCATGCAGGCCCAGGTAGGTGATCTGGCCCTGTTCCTGCGCGAGCCCGCCGTCGACATCCGCATTGACGGCAAGGAGTTCATCGTCGTTCCGCAGTCGGCCATCCTGGTGCTCATCCGCGATCTCCCTGAACTGTAATCCATGCCCCCCTCATGAACTCGCGGAACAAGGGGAAGCGCTTCGTTCTTCTCGCCTAGGCACAGCGGCAATATGGCCCCGTCTTGGAACGCGACAGTCGCTATGTATGGGGGCGAGCCAAAGGGGTTAAAGCTTTCCGAGAGGCCAGGGAACGGTGAGGGCGAGGGCGACGGTCACGGCGAGACCGAACACTCCCATGATGGCCGTCATCGGGGTTACGGCTTTTAGAGCTTCCCTCTCCTCCAGACCGCTCATTGTCGTGATTACCCAGAAGCCGCTGTCGTTCATCCACGCAAACGGCTTACTCCCGCAGCCAATCGCCAGCGCCAGGTAGACGGGGTCGAAGGGGAGTGTGTGATGGGCAACGATGGACTGAACGACGCCGACGGCCGTGATCATGGCTACGGTTGCACTTCCCTGGGCGGTTCGGATGAGCGTGGTGATGAGGAAGGCGACGATGAGCAGCGTCCAGCTCGTCTCGCCCTCGCCGACGCTGAGGACTTCGGCGATGCCCGTGGCTCGCAGGGCGGCACCGAACGCTCCTCCCGCCGCAGTGATCAGGATGATCGTCGTTGCCCCCATGACTGCAGCGCGCAGGTCATCTGCGGCTTCCTTCCGTGAGGGGCGCGCCCAGAGCAGGTAAACAGCTAAGGCGGCGAGCGCGCCCAGGATCAGGGCGCTGTTCTTTTCGGCTAGAGTCCCTACGAGCGCAACTGGCGTGGGGAAAGCTTGGCCGGGTGATGCATGCGTGGTCAGCAGTGTACCGCATGC
>Ga0256839_1001199_pt1 | contig 32106 bp, 26 predicted proteins | sample 354166metaG_FD_185968 | JGI IMG/M metagenome (GOLD analysis project Ga0256839, IMG submission 185968) | Hydrothermal vent microbial communities from Mid Atlantic Ridge, Atlantic Ocean - 354-166 | ecosystem: Environmental > Aquatic > Marine > Hydrothermal vents | place: Atlantic Ocean: Mid... | reverse complement strand
CCACCACCCTTCTCAGCGTCTCTGCGTCCACCCCGTAGCCCACCACCCTTCCCCGGCTGTCAAACCTCATATCCTCAAACCTCGCCTGCCGGGTGTGAATCAGGTACCTGGCAAGCTGCACCCTGCGGTACTGTTCTAAGGGCACCCTGGGATGCTGCTGCATTGGCGAGCCCGGCTCGGGGTAGAAGGCGAAGAGGTGCGCCTCAGCGCCCAGGTCGTAGGCACGCTGCACCGTGGCAAGCATCTCCTGCTCGCTCTCGCCCAGCCCCACAATCAGGTGCACGCTCACGTTGTACCTGCCGAAGCATGCCACAGCCCACTCCAGCACCCTCCAGTACTGCTCCCAGCGGTGCCCGCTTCCTGCACCCCTGCCCCTGAGCCTCTCAAAGAGCTCCGGAGTGGCGCAGTCCACGGCTATGCCGCACATATCTGCGCCCGCCTCCCTGAGCTTCTCAAGCTGCTCCGGCGAGCGAATCAGCATCGGCGAAGCGAGCACAGACACCGGCATGAGCTCTCCAAACCTCCCCGCAAGCTCTATGGTGTCCCGGTATGCCCTGGGGTGGGTGAGCATGGAGATACACACCCTCTCCACCAGCTCCCTGCCCCTGAGCCTCTCAAGAATCTCATCAACCGCATACACCGGCCACTCCACCCTGATGAAGCTCTCGCCCTCCACCCGTCTTCTGGAGAGCCCGCAGTATGCGCACGCCCCCTTGCAGCCATCCCGGTAGGTGAGGAGCAGGTTCAGCGCCCTCAGCTTTGCCCCGCGGTGGAACCTGCCCTTCATCAGCCCCAGGGTTATTGCACCAGCCGTGGAGGTCTGAACGTATTCCGGGCTCTCCACTACTCCTCCTCCAGCCTCTCAATCTCTCTCTCAATCCAGGCTCTTATCTGCTCAGCGCTCCTGAGCATGCCCTCAGCTTCAAGCTCCTCCCGCGAGGCGAGCCTCACCCTGAGAATCCAGGCATCGTAGGGCGCCTCGTTAACCCTGGAGGGATTTGCCAGCACCTCCGCATTCAGCTCCACCACCTCGCCGCTCACAGGTGCTGCGAGCCTGCTCACGAACTTCGCAGACTCAATGGTTGCAAAGCTCTTTCCCCGCTCAAGCCTCTCCGAGCTCACGCTGAGGTAGCTCAGCCTGCCGGCGGTCTCGCTCAGGAAGGCATCTATGCCCACTTCGGCGATGTTCTCATCAACCATCCTGAGCCACAGGTGAGAGTTCTGATAGGAGCAGTAGTACCTGTCAAGGGGAAAAACGTACTCACCCACCCTGAGCACCTGCTCAGTCTCGCTCTTCATCCCTCATCCTCCTGCAAGAAGCTCTGCCGCCTTCTCAATCTCCTCGGTACAGCCAAGTCTCTCGGCTAAGATATTTAAGATTTTCTGCCTCTCAGCCCTCACCCCCGCAAGCGCATCCTCAAGCTCCCGCTGCCTTCTGCCGCCTCTGAGAGCACGCACATTCCCCAGCACACCCTCCTGCAGCTCCGCACTCAGCTCCACGCCCGCCAGCTTCGTGTGAATTAGGTAGCAGCCCTCCGCTATCTTGAGCAGCGTCCCCTGCCGCCTCCTGCCCCGGGCGTAGAGCCACTCCCTGCTCGTGTACCTGCCCTCAAGCCTGCGCATTTCCCGCACCAGCTCCAAGCTGAGCCTTCCGCTCTCAAAGCCGCCGAAGAGGTCCTCAAACCTGCCCGCGAGCATTCGTCTCAGCTCTGCCGCATCAACCTCTCCGGCGAGCTGCTTCAGCGTTCCCAGCCTCTCCCGCATCAGCTCCAGCGCCCTTCTCCTCAGGCGCCCCGGCAGGTTGAGGGCTTCTGCCATAAGCTCAAAGTTGAAGTCCAGCAGCATGCTGCCGCTTAGCACCAGGCACTCGCCAACCACACCTGCGCCGTTGCCGGAGACCTTCCTGCCCTCCGCAACGATGTCGCTGGCAGGTCTGTAGCTTGCCTTCACTCCGAGCTCGGCATACGTGTCAATCACCGGCTTGAGAAACCTGCGGTACATGGTTGAGACCCTCACGGGTGCAAGCTCGCTCTCTCTGGGAATAACCACGTGGTAGAAGAGCTGCTCCCTGTCCAGGAGCACCGTGCCACCGCCTATGGCACGTCTGAAGCACGGGATGCCACGCCTCTCCAGAAAGCTCAGATTCAGGTCCTCAGCCGGGCTGAACATCCCCAGGCAGAAGTAGGTGTGGGCGGTTCTCTGCAGCACCACCGCCGGCTCGCCCAGCTCAGCCAGCGCATGGTACACGAGCTGGCTCTGCTTCCAGCCCATGTAGCCCAGCTCAAGCAGCCTCATCTCCGCCAGGCTCCCGCTCCAGCAAGGGTGCAGCAGAGCTCTGAAAAGACCACCTCAAGTCCTCGCCGCTCCGCATGCGAAACCGCCTCATCGCTCGGGTAGGCAATGGTGTTCACTCCCGCATCTATGGCGAGGGTCTCAATCCTCCTCTTGTCCGCGGGCGCCCTTGCGCATCCGAGGCTGAGCATCGCATGCGGGTTTAAAAGCCTGGCAACCGCCACCACTCTTGCAACCTCCTCCGGCGCCGGCGGGCTGACGCTCCCGTAGGCGGTGCCCGGCATCGGCGAGAGAGCCACCACCACCACGATTTCTGCCCCCGCTTCGGCTATCATCTCAAGAGCCCTGTACTCCCCCACCACCCTGCCGCCATGCAGCCCCACCACCACGTGAGGGGCTATGGTTATCCCGGCCTCTCGGAGCAGCCGCATGCTGCGCAGGTAGTCTTCGGGCATTGCCTGGAGGTGGTACACCTCCCTTGCGGTGCTCTCAGAGCCTATCACGTCCAGCAGCACCTGCTCAACACCCGCCCGTCTCAGGGCAGCAACATCATCCTCCCCCACTATGCCCGAGTGCACAATCACCCTGAGCCCCATTTCCCTGAGCTCCCTCAGAGCGCCTTCAAACCCTCGCAGAGGCACGCAGCCCTTGGCATCGGCGCCACCGCTCACCAGCACACCCCTGGCACCCCTCTCAACAAGCCTCCTGCCCAGCTCAGCCAGCTCTTCTGGAGTGCGCACCTGGTGCATGCTCTCCAGCAGCCTGCCCCCGCAGTGCTTGCACTTAAGAGCGCACTCGCTGCCCGTGATGCTCACGCTGACAAAGCACGAGGGGCTGTTGGCGTACCTCTCGGAACGGTACCACTTCATGGAGGGCGCCGAGAGGTGTAGCACATCCCGGAAGTTGCGCCTTCTGAGCTCCCAGGCTCTGAGGAGAAGCTCCTCAAGGGGCAGCCTGCGGTAAGCCTCGGCACGCATGCCTCATGCTGGTGCCGGGAGAATAAATAACTATCGCAGAAGCGCAAGCGCTGCAGCGGAGCCCACCACACCCCCGGCGAGGCTTGAGAGCAGGTTCACACCTGTGTTCTCCAGCAGCCTGCGGCGCTCTAAGGTGGCACCCAGCAGGCTGTCCACGTTAAACCCCACGATTCCGCCCGCCACGCCAGCAGCTAAGCTCACACTCACGGGCGCCACCCCGGTGAGAGCTGACAGAAGAGCCACGAAAAGCGCCCCCGCCACGCCAGCAGCCTCGCCCAGCAGCGTTACACCGCCGTCTGTGCCGGGCTTTACGGGTTTGAGGGTGGTTATGAGCACCGGCCTCTGCCTGCTGAGCACTCCAAGCTCAGAGGACAGGGTGTCTGCGGTAACGCTCGCCACGCTGGCGACGTAGCCTGCCGCAAACAGCACCGACTCGTGCGCCATGTTGAGGAGCGCAAAAAGCACAGGCACAGCGCCGTTGGCGATTACGTTTGCGGGACCCCTGCATCCCCCTGAAGCCTCGCAAACGCCCATGCTCTTCTTGTAGCCGAACCTGTAGCGGGTGGTGGCAAAACCCAGAAAAAGAAAGCTCAGCAGCAGGAAAAGCCAGGCATAGCCGCCAGATGCGTAAACCGCACCCCCCATGAAGGTTGCAAGCAGCGTACCCTTGGCGTCAAGCACGCGCTTCCAGTAGATAACCGCTCCCAGCAGGAGCAGGAGCAGCAGTGCATACATCAGCCCCACCTTCAGCCAGAAGCTAAGCTGTCACCGCCTCAGCAGACGCCTCAGAAGATGCGGGCACGGCTGCGGGATACTGAAGCACCTTTATCTTCCTGACCTCAACCCTCTTCAGGGGATAAATCTTGCTCGCCTCACGGTATATCTCTGCGGAAATCCTGCCTCCAACAACCTCCTGCACGAAGGTGTCCAGGTCTCGCTGCTCTGCAAACTCCCTTATCCTCTCCACCAGTATCCTGCGTATAGCCCGCTCCTGGGAGGTCTGCGCCCTGCCGAAGGCGAGGGCTATGATTCTTATCCTCAGCCTGTGCCCGTCCTTTGTTGAGACGTCAACAATGCCCTCAACACGGGTGCTCTTCCTGCGTATCTGACTGCGCATGTACTCCCTGGAGAGGGCAAAACCCTTGAAGCGAGTGTGCGCCCTGCTGCCCCGCACATCCACAATCTCAAACTTCAGCTTCATGTGGCTCTTGCTGAAGTCCCCGTTTATCTCACGCATTGTAACCTCTATGCTTCTGCCCAGCAGCTTCTCAGGCTCGCTCGCGAGAGTCTCCCCTATCACCGCCTCACCGAACATGGGCGGCGCAAGCACCTCATACCACTTCTTCGTCTTCCAGGTATCTACCTTGCGTCTCCTCGCCACTCTCGCCACTGCACGTCCTCCATGTAGCCGGAAAACTCCCTTTACATAACCCCGCTACCGTTTAAAAAATTTTCGGAAGCTGGGGCGGGTCCATCCAAATAAGGGGTAACCCATATATCTGTGGCGCTGGATGCTTTACCAGCCATGAGTGGAGGAGGAATTATAGCCGGGATGCTCTCTCCGGGTATATTTCAGCGCAACTGGTATCCAGTTGAGCTGAAGCTCTCAGGCATAGTAAACTACAGTCCTCCTGAACTCGCATATATCTTTCTGTCCGCAACAGGACGTCTTCCCCACTGAGAGTGCAATTCAACTTTCGCAAAAAAATCAAAAGATGGCGCAAATCCCTACTCCGGTGTTAGACATGTGCACCCCCCATTGCTCAACTTTCACACCCGCACAGTACGTTGCATAATCGCTCAGACTCTGGCTTCATCCCCGCAAGCAGAGCAGTAAAAACCATGAGGTGCTTACGGGCCCGACGGGATTTGAACCCGCGACTAACTGGTTAAGAGCCAGCCACTCTAGCCAGACTGAGTTACGGGCCCGGATGGCATTGGTTACGGGTAACCTTTGATAATTTTTTTGGAATCTTTCCCTTTGATAACCTCGCATCAGTTGGCGAGGTTCTGCGATGCCGGAGCTTGTTGACGATGTTTACCAGTGCGACGTGCTGGTGGTAGGAGGCGGCGGCGCCGGTGCGAGAGCCGCCATAGAGGCGAGGAGGCATGGTGCCGACGTTCTGGTGGTTGTCAAGGGGCTCTTCGGCAGGAGCGGCTGCACGGTTATGGCAGAAGGTGGTTACAACGCCGCTTTCAGCTTTGTTGACCCCTCTGACAGCCGGGAGCACCACTTTGAGGACACCATCATAGGCGGCAGGTGGCTGAACAACCAGAAGCTGGTTGAAATTCTTGTGGAGCATGCGCCCGAGCGTCTGATAGAGCTTGAGAGGTTCGGGGCGGTGTTTGACCGTGTTGAGCCGGAGAAGTACGACCAGCGCTACTTCGGCGGTCAGAGGTTCAGACGCACCGTGCACAGGGGCGACAGGACAGGGCACGAGATGATGAGCGCCCTCAAGGAGGAGGTTTACCGCCTCGGCATAGACGTGCTTGAAGAGGTAGCCATCACCAGGCTTCTCCTGGCGGACGGCGCCGTTGCGGGTGCGACGGGTCTTGACCTGATACACGGCAGGTTTCTGCTCTTCAGAGCAAAGGCGGTGGTACTTGCAACTGGCGGTGCGGGGAGGGTTTACGCGATAACCACCAACCCCTTCCAGAAGACCGGGGACGGCTACGCCCTCGCCTACAACGCGGGCGCCGAGCTCATAGACATGGAGATGGTTCAGTTTCACCCCACGGGCATGGTTTATCCGCCCTCCGCCAGCGGGCTGCTCGTTACAGAGGCGGTGCGAGGTGAAGGCGGCAAGCTCTACAACGCCTTAGGAGAGCGCTTCATGCTCAGGTACGACCAGGAGAGGGCTGAGCTCTCCACCCGGGACGTGGTAACCAAGGCGATATACAGGGAGATAGCGGAGGGCAGGGGGACGGAGCACGGGGGTGTTTACCTGGACGTCACCCACGTACCCGACGAGGTCATAGAGCAGAAGCTGGGCACCATGCTCTCCCAGTACTTAGACGTTGGGGTGGACATCAGGAGGGAGCCCATGCAGGTTTCTCCGAGCGCCCACCACTTCATGGGCGGCGTGAGGATAGACCCCGAGTGCCGCTCTTCGGTGCCCAACCTCTTCGCCTGCGGCGAGTGCGCCGGCGGGGTGCACGGCGCCAATCGCCTTGGCGGCAACTCCTTAGCTGAGACCCAGGTCTTCGGGGCGATTGCCGGCAGAAGTGCAGCCCTGACGGCATCTAAGAGGAGCCACGCAAGGATAGACACCGCAGCCCTTGAAGAAGAGCACCGCAGAATCTACCGCTTTGAGTCAGGCAAGGGTGAGCTTCCCTACACCCTGCGTGCGGAGCTTCAGCGGGTGATGTGGGAGAAGGTGGGGATAATCAGGAGCAGGCAGAGCCTTGAAGAAGCCCTCAGGAAGATTTCAGAGCTCAGGCAGCGTGTTGAGCAGGTGGGCGTTGAGAGCGGGCTCAGGTACAACCTGCAGCTTCTTACGGCGGTTGAGCTGGAGAACATGCTTCTGGTGGCTGAGATGATTGCCAGGAGCGCGCTTCTCCGCACAGAGAGCAGGGGCGCCCACTACCGCAGCGACTATCCCGAAGAGGACCCCAGGTGGGTGAAGAACATCGTGGTGAGCAGGGCGGATGGAGGGATGCTGCTGCGCACGGCTGATCCCGTTATCACCAAGATGCCACCCTGAGGAGGCACAAGCATGAGGCTCACAATCTTCAGGTACAACCCGCAGGTTGATGAAAAGCCACGCTACGAGAGCTACGAGGTGGAGCATCACCCCCACATGAAGATAATAGATGCGCTCCAGCAGATAAACGAGCGCTACGGCGCCAACATAGCCTACAGGAGCTCCTGCAGGGCGGGGCAGTGCGGCTCCTGCGCCGTGCTGGCGAACCGCAAGCCAGTTCTGGCGTGCAGGACAGACGTGGAAGATGGAATGCTCCTTGAGCCCCTCAGGAACCTGCCCGTGATAAAGGACTTGGCTGTGGCTCTGCAGAGCGCCAGACCCAGGATAGCCTCCCTCCGCCCCTACCTGCACAGAGGCGGCAGCACCCCGGGAGGTGTGGAGAGGATTGAGCTCTCAAGGCTCAGGGCGCTGGAGAAGCCGAAGGCATGCATAGAGTGCTGGTGCTGCATGAGCTCCTGCCCAGCCCACACCCACACCAAGGAGTTCGCTGGACCTGCGCTCTTCCGGCTGCTCAGCAGATTCGTGCACGACCCCAGGGATGTGCTTGACCGTCTCGGCATAGCGGTGAGCGAGGGACTCTACCTGTGCACCACCTGCGGCACCTGCAGGGCGGTCTGCCCTCAGCAGATAGACGTTACCGAGGAGATTCGCCAGCTCAGGCACAGGGTTTACCGGCGTGAGCTCATGCCATGAGCTGCTTGAGCCTTCTGGCGACCCTCTCCGAGCTGTTCTGCCTCACATACTCCTCCGCCATCCTGAGCACGCCAGCCCTGAAGTCGTCATCCTCCACCAGCCTTCTCAGCTTCGCCACCAGCTCGTCCACGCTGCTGTACAGCACCACCGGCGAGACACCATTCCTGCTGGGCAGCATCTCAAAGTGCCTGGTGGCTGGAGCCACCGTGGGGCAGAGGGCACCGAGGCACTGGCACAGGGTTGAGGACACCACCACGTAGTGGGTGCCGCCCTTGGGCAGGAGGTGCACATCCGCGCTGTGCAGGTACTCGTAAATCTGCGACGTGTCAAGCCTCTGGTGCCTCTGAATCAGCCAGTCCCTCTCAGCCTCTATGCGGTGCTCGTCTGCTCTGACCACCAGGTACTCCAGCTCATAGCTCTCGCTCAGCCTGTCAAGGGCGGCGATGTAGGGGGCATACTCCTTCACGGGCTGCCTGCCGAAGGAGAAGAACCTCAGCTTGCCCCCTCGCCTTCTCCGCCCCTTACCCCGGGACACCGGGTGGCAGGGGAAGGGGACAATGGCAACCCTCTCCGCAGGCACCCTGCCGGCGAGCACCTCCCGCACGTAGCGCTCATCAAACACCACCACCCTGTCAAAGACCTCCAAGGAGGTGTACCTGAGCTGCTCTGCGCCGCCCTCATGCACCACCAGCAGCACCTCTGCATCCACCTCCCCCGCAAGCCTCTCCACATCGGCGTAGGGCAGGCTGGCGTAGGACTCCACGATGAGGGCATCAAACTCGTGCTCCAGCACTCTGGGGATGTCTATCCTGCCGCCTCTCCCCTGAGGGTCCACCTCCTCGTAGCAGCGCACCACGTAGCTCTCATCCTCCTTTATCAGCCTGTGATGCCACCAGCGGTCTGCGCTCTCAACGTAGGGAGCAAACACGGTTATATCATCCCCCATCTTCAGGAACTCCCTCCCTACAAGCTCAGCATGCATGGAAACCCCGCATGTAGCATTCCATCTGCTAAGTATTGCGATGTTCATCGCAAGTATATGATTGTGTTAACAAATGCCAACAAATATCCAATGCCGGCATTTACCGAGCATGCTAAGCCAGCAGCATGCCCATCACTCTGCCAGACCAGCCTCCTCCATCCTCTCCACCGCTTCTCTGATTCTCTCCACCGGCTGGGTCAGCGCAAACCTCACGTAGCCCTCGCCGTGCTCTCCGAAGCCCACGCCTGGAGTGACCACCACCCCCACCTCAAGCAGCCTCTCCGCGAAAGCCATGGAGTCGCCGCCCGGCACCCTGAGCCACAGGTAGAAGGTAGCCTTCGGCTTGTCCACGCTGAACCCCAGCCTTCTCAGCCCCTCCACCAGCGCATCCCTGCGTCTCTGGTACTCTGCCACCGCCTCCCTCACGCAGTCCTGCGGTCCTGTGAGCGCTGCAATCGCCGCATCCTGAATAATTCCCGAAGCCCCGCTGTCAACGTTGGTCTTAACCTTCTTCAGCCCCTCAATCACCTCCTCGCTGCCGCAGGCGTAGGCGATTCTCCAGCCTGTCATGCTGTAGGTCTTTGAGAGGGAGTTTATCACCACCCCCACCTCCATAGCGCCCTCCGCCTCCAGGAAGCTCCTCACCCTGTACCCGTCAAAGGCTATGCTTGCGTAAGCCTCATCCGAGCACACGATCAGCCCGTGCTCTTCTGCGAAGTCCACCACCTCCCTGTAGAAGTCCAGCTCCGCCACCGCCGCCGTGGGGTTGTTGGGGTAGTTTATCCACAGCATCCTCGCCCGCCTGAGCCTCTTCTCCGGCACCTCCCAGAGGTCCGGCAGGAAGCCCCGCTCGGCTCTCAGAGGCAGAATCTCCGGCACCCCGCCTGCGAAGAGGGTGCCTGTTCTGTACACCGGGTATGCGGGGCATGGACAGAGCACCACATCCCCGGGGTCAACAAAGGCGAAGTGTATGTTGTGCACACCCTCCTTTGAGCCAATGAGCGCTATAACCTCCCTCTCCGGGTCAAGCTTCACCCCGAAGTCCCTCTCAAACCTCTCCGCCACCGCCTGCCTGTAGCTCAGCTTCCCCTCATAGCTCGGATAGCGGTGGTTCTCGGGCTTCCCGGCAGCCTCGCAGGCGGCTCTTACGATGTGCTCTGGCGTGGGCATGTCAGGGTCGCCCACACCGAAGCTTATTATATCCACACCCTGCCTCCTCTTCTCCTCCACCTTCCTGTCAAGCTCCGCGAACAGGTAGGGCGGCAACCTGTTCAGACGCTCCGCGTACCTCATAACAAGCACCCGTCAACATTATTGATACTTGTGAGGGGTGGCACTCTAAGATTAAAAATTTTTCCCCGAGGCAGCCGCATGGGGACGCTGATAATAACCGAGAAGCCAAAGGTGAGCAGGCGCATAGCCTATGCTCTATCCGATAGCTGCAGGACACGGCGCGTGGGCAGGGTCAGCTACTACGAGCTAAGGGTGAACGGCGAAACCATTTACGTGGCAAGCGCGGCGGGGCATCTGTACTCCCTCAGGGAGAAGAAGAGCTCCCGCAGCTATCCGGTTTTTGATGTGGAGTGGGCACCGCTGTACGAGATAGAGAAGGGCAAGGGCTACACCAGAGCCTACATCCGCCTGCTTGAAGAGCTCTCTAAGAAGGTGGACAGGTTCATAATCGCCACAGACTACGACATAGAGGGGGAGCTGCTCGGCTACAACGCTCTCAGATTCGCATGCTCAGCCACCAGCGCCAGGAGAATGCGCTTCTCCGCTTTAACCAGGGTGGACATACTCAGAGCCTACAGGGACCTGGCAGAGGTTGACCTGCTGCTGGTAAAGGCTGGCGAAGCCAGGCACATAATGGACTGGTACTGGGGCATCAACACCTCCAGAGCGCTCACCGACGCCGTGAAGAAGAGCTCAAAGCGCTTCATCACCTTCTCGGCGGGCAGGGTTCAGACACCCGCCCTGGCGATACTGGTGCAGCGGGAGAGGGAAATCGCCAGCTTCAAGCCGGAGAAGTTCTGGGTGCTCAGCGCTTCGCTCCTGGCAGAGAGGAGCAGGATAAAGGCGGCTCATGCTGAGGGCAGGATAAAGGAGCGCTCGCGTGCAGAGGCACTGTACAGCAGGCTGAAAGATGCAAAGGAGGCAAGGGTCATGAAGCTGGAGCGCAGGGAGGTGGAGCAGCGCCCCCCGCCGCCCTTTGACCTGGGCACGCTGCAGGGCGAAGCTTACAGACACCTGCGCCTCAGCCCCAAGCAGTGCCAGGACCTCGCCCAGAACCTCTACGAGAGCGGATACATCTCCTACCCCAGAACCTCCTCCCAGAAGCTCCCCCCCACCATAGGCTACAGGAGAATCATCCAGGAGCTTGCGGCGAATCCCGACTTCAGGGAGGCTGCAGAGGGGCTGCTGAAGCGGGAGAAGCTCAGACCCCGCCAGGGCGGCAAGGACGACCCGGCGCACCCTGCAATTTACCCCACGGGGGCTATGCCAAAGAAGCTTCCCGCGGGTGAGGCGAAGCTGTACGAGCTTATTGTGCGCAGGTTTCTGGCGTGTTTTGCAGAGCCGTGCAGGCGGCTCGTGCTGGATGCCGAGGTTGACATAGAGGGTGAGAGCTTCAGGTTCACCCTGCAGAGCACCCTTGAGCCCGGCTGGAGGAGCATCTACCCCTACGGCAGACCCGAGGAGCACCGCCTGCCGGAGCTTGAGCGGGGAGATGCCCTGAAGGTTGAGAGGGTTGCGCTTGAAGAGGGCGAAACCGAGCCGCCGAGACGCTACAACCCCGCCACCTTAGTTGCAGAGCTGGAGCGCAGGGGGCTGGGCACCAAGGCTACCAGGGCTGATATCGTGGACACGCTGTACAGGAGGGAGTACATAACAGGGGTGCAGATTCGCGTAACCCCCATAGGCATGAGCGTGATTGAGGCTCTTGAGAAGCACGTTCCTGAGATAATCAGCGAAGAGCTCACGAGAAGATTTGAGGAGAAGCTTGAGAAGATACAGAGCGGCGAGGAGGACCCTGAGAAGACACTGGCAGAGGCAAGAGCCGAGCTTGAGAGGATAATTGAAGAGTTCAAGAAGCATCTGAGCGAAATTGGCAGCAGGCTGAGCGATGCCGTTGAAACCAAGAGGAGCAGTGAGGTGGTGGGGGAGTGCCCGGAGTGCGGCGGGAAGCTCAGGATAGTACGCTCCAGAAAAACCGGCAAGAGGTTCATAGGGTGCGAGGGCTATCCGCAGTGCAGCGTATCCTTTCCCCTGCTGCAGAGGGGAAGAATTGAGCCCACGGACAGGAAATGTGAGTGCGGGCTGCCGATGATCAGCATTGGCACCGGCAAAAACAGAACTCTCAGGTGCATTGACATAAAGTGTGGAAAGAGGATAAAGGCTGCCGGGAAGGCATGACGCTACAGGCGGATGCGTCTTCCCAGCACAGCCGGCAGCAGCGCTAAGAGCACTGCCGCTGGAGCGCATATCCAGCGCTTCTTCTCGCCCTCCTCACCCGCAGGCGCTGAGGGCTGCTCCTCCGGCGCCGGGGGCTGCAGCTCGGCGCCAAGCTCTGCAGGCTGCTGCTCAGCCTCAGCCTTTGCGCCAGCCTGCTCCTCCTCAGGCAACTGCTGCACGCTGCGCTCTTCCTCGGCGAAAACGTCCCTGAAGCCGGTACCCGGCTCCCCCGCCACCGCAAACCAGCTAAAGCCGGGGGAAAGTGCAGAGAAGGTTATGTAGCCGTCTCCCGCCCTCTCGGGCTTTGTTGAGAGACGCTCCCAGGTGCGGGAGCTGCTCAGCCTGTAGAGCGCAAGCTTCTCCGGGTTGATGTCCTGTTCCCTGAGCCAGCTCTCGTTCACCCTGAAGCGTATCCTCGCCTTCTCCACGTAGGTCTCCGGTTTGCTGTAGCTCATCCTGTAGTAAATGTAAACCCTGCCCTCCGGCTCGGCGAAGTTCACCCAGTCCGGCTTTCTCAGGAAGCTCTCAACCGTCAGCCGGGTCAGGTACTGGTCAGCGGCTGCAAATATCTGCACGCTCTCCAGTCCCGGCACCAGGCGGGAGTCAAAGCTCACGGTGTACTGGCTTCCTGAAAGAATCTTCGGAATCTCCTTCACGTTGGGAAGCTCTGCAGCAGCGCCTCCGCCACCGCCTCCCCCGCCGCCGGTGCCGGCGGGCTGGGTCTGGGTGGCGCCGTACACCACCACGGGCACGCTCACGGACCTGGTTTCGGCATTTGAGGGCGTTACCGTTATCTCTATGCTGCCGTTTGAGGGACTGTCAAAGCTCAGCACCCAGGAGATGCCCCTGCTCTCACCGTTCCCCCCTGTACCCCCGAGAATCGTGGGGATGCTCTGGGTGGCACTTCCTGTGGCTATGCTCACGCCCCGGGGGAGGGAGAGCCTCACACTCACGTCCCTTGCGGTGGTCTCGCCCCAGTTCCTGATGGTGAGCTGCAGGGTTTTCTCTCCCGAAGGCTCAACAAAGGAAGCAGGATAAACGCTCAGCTCTAAGGATGGGGGGAGCACGATGTCAAAGGGGTCAGAGGCAGCGGTTACCGGGCTGCCCGCTGTGCTTATGCTCACGTAAACCTTCTGCCCCGTCAGCGTCTGGCTCGCTATCGCGGTGGTCCAGGAGACACTGCCTGAGCTGAAGGACTTGGTGGTGCCCTCCTCCACCGTGACCCCTGTCGGAAGAATCAGCGTGGCGGTGCCGCTGCCGCTCAGCCCCGAGACGGTTATGGTGAAGTACCTGCCCTTCATCACAGTGCCCGGGTCTGCCCCGGGCTGGCTGATGCTCACCGTGGCGGCGTGCACAGCCTGCAGCGCAAGCAGCAGTGCAAATATCACAGCGCTCCTCACTTCTCACCACCCCCTATCCTGAGCCAGGTGTCAATCTTCTCGCTGCCTCCAGGTCCGTCAACCCTCAGGGTGACGGAGTAGTCTCCAGCCTCCCAGGAGCTTACGGGGCTCACAGACACCACCGCGTAGCCGCTGGAATCTGTTGCCGTGCTGCCAGAGGTGGTGTAGTCGGTGCCCTCCTGCAGCACCTGGGCGCCGAGGGGTGTGAACCTCACCACCGCCTCAACGCTCACGCTGGCGCCCTGCACAGGCATGCGCTCAAAGTCGTAGGCATGCACCACGAAGCTCACGGTATCGTTGAGGCTGAAGCTCCACCTGTCCTGAGTTATGAGCAGGTGGGTGCCGTTGTAGAGCATGATGCTCCACCAGGGCTGCTCGTAGCTCTGGCTCTCGTTCCACACGCCGAAGCCGATGAAACCGCTCCAGCCAGCCGCCGGCATGGCACCCCTCTGCTCAGGCATGCCGCTCTCATTCCCGTAGAAGTCCCAGGCGCTGAAGTTCTGGGAGGCATCCCAGAAGCCCCACCAGCTCTGGGTCATATTCAGGTCGTCATCCACCAGCACCGCCGTGGGTGCCTGAACCCCGTCGGCAAGGTCGTCAAACAGCACCGCATAGAAGACCTCAGAGGAGTTGCCGTCTGCGTCAAGGTCCCTGCCGATGCTGGCTTCCCTGAGCACCGCAAACCTTGGGGTATAGCCGTCCTCCAGCATCACGTCCACCGCCGGCATCTCAGGGGCTGCGGAGGCGTTGGCTATGACTATGCCGTCCCAGGGTGAAGGTCCAGCTCTGGCTAAGTAAAGCTCGCCACCCGGCAGTGGCATGCCTGCCAGCGTCTCATTAGCCTTGGAGTAGTTGCCGTCGGTGGTGAAGTAGGCAGCCTTAAGGCACTCCACGACTCCGAGCTGGGCGCACATGGGGTAGTACGCCTGAGAGCCCGCGAGAATGGCGTTGTAGCTCCTGCCCCAGGCGCTGAAGGATACCACCCTCCACCTTCCGCCGAAGGCGTCCCGCACCAGCGGGTTGTCCAGCAGCTCCTGGCTAGGTGAGGCGGCGCCTATGGCGAGCTGCACCTGCCCGCCGGGATAAGCCTCTGCCTCAAGCACGCTCATCATGTACACCCTGCCGTCCAGGGTGATGTTTACGGACTCGTTGGTTCGCCTCACCTGGGTGCCTGGAGCGTCAAAGCTGCAGTCTCCCTTCCGCAACCACACCGTGCTGGCGTTGGCGGTGCTCAGGAAGAAGAAGTAGCTTCCGTTGGCATCGCTGAGGCGCAGGCTCTGCAGGGTGTAGTTTTCGCCGGCACCCGCATCAGGGGGAGAGGTGCAGTTGCCCAGATACACCGCCCCTGCATCCAAGTACTCCATCACCAGCGAGTAGTTGCCTGCCGGCGTGCTCACCTCAAACAGCTCCGGCAGGGGCTGGCTCCCGTCAATCTGCAGCATGGGCAGGGGTCTGAACTCCCCGGCGTAGGCTGCGTTTCCCGCGCTGCTGCTCACCAGGAAGGCACGCACCGTAACCCTGGGCCACATCCACTCCTCAAGCCTCTCCACGGTGCCGTTAACCTCGGCGGATATCTCAAAGGCATACCTGCCGGAGCTCAGGTTGTACTGGCTGAGGTTGAGCATGAGCTCTCCCGTGCCGTTGATGGTGGCTGTGACCGGCGGTGAGAGGGGCATGACCACCGGGGTTAGGCTCTCCACCCTCACGTGGGAGACCGAGACGTTGGCAGCCACGGGCTCGCCGGAGGGTGCCGTCACCATGACAGGCAGCCTCACCACATCTCCCAGGCGCACGTCTCCCAGCTCTGCCCAGTCGCCCCTGCTGCGGGTGTAAACCCTGACCCTGTCCGCCCTGGGGTCAACGCTGAGCAGCGTGAACCTGCCGCCCGCGAAGGTGCGCTTCTCCGGTGGCTCCCCAACAGAGCCGTGCCGGGAGAAGTTGGCGTCAAAGGAGAAGAACAGGGTGTCGTAAACCCCTGCCTTTGCCGAATCCGAAAGCGCTATGTAGGCGGTGTCGTTGGTGTCGCCGTCGCCGTTCAGGTCAAGCCCCCGGGGCATGCCGGTGCTCGGGTCCCAGCCGCCCAGCCACTGCTCCTCCACCCTGCCGAGCCTGAACACGCCGCTCTTAGAAAGGCTGGCATTCACCCATGCGCCGGTGCGGGAGAGCACGTTAATGCCCTGCAGCGTCACCTCCTCCAGGTTCAGCGTCTCAACCTTCCACAGCCCGCCGTAGGGGTCCTCAATTACACCGCCCAGAGGTGCGCTGGTGGCATTGGTGAAGTTGGTGTCCCGGCTCACCCACAGGCGTGTGGTGTTGTGGTAGAAGCACACCGTCCTGGGGCTCTGGTTGAGCCCCGAGAAGAACCACTCATCCTCAATCAGGTTCGGCACGCAGCCGCTGTAGGCGGTGGTGTAGTTGCCTGGCGGCTCAACCGGCGTCCCATCCAGGCGGAGCTGCTTCCTGGTGGAGTCCTTGTCCCACAGCCACAGCTCCTCAATGCTCGGAATCCCCACCATCAGGTTGCGCACCATGAACCAGACTCCCAGCTCCTTAACGGTGCCGCTGGAGTCGCCAGCCTTCACCCTGGCATCGTACTCGCCGCCAGCCAGCGGGCTCAGGTCAACGGTTATGTTGCACACGTTTGCGGCACAGATGGTGGAGGAGTTCACCCTCACGGGTCTGTTTCTCTTGATGTCGTACATCCCGGCAAGGCGGGTGTAGTTCTCGCTCAGGGCGTGGGGCGAGCCATCAAAGTTGAAGCCCTCCAGCGTGAGGGTCAGATTCTCGCCGGAGCCGAAGACAGGAGGCCAGTCATACATGCCACGGTAGCTCATCTCCACCATGAAGCTCGCCACATCAAACCACGCCGTGCCTATGTCGCTGCCGTTGGAGGTGCTCACCCTCACGTTGATGCTGTACATCCCCTCCCGCTCAATGCCGGAGATGTTCACCACCGTCACGTTCACCGCAGCTGGCTCGCCCTCAAGCTGCACCGGCATCTCCGAGATGCCAAGCAGCGTGTAGTTAACCTCCACCGGTGGCCAGAGGTCTGCACGCTGCACATTCACCACCTCTGCGCTGCTCAGCGGGAGTATGCTCCAGTCAGCCGGGTTGCGGGGCACCACGGCGAAGGCTATGGAGCTGTTTACGGGATAGCTGCTCCCGCCGCCCCAGCCCCAGGAGGCTCTCAGCGTGCCGCTTTCTATGCTTACAGGCAGAACATCCACGAAGAAGTTCCTCACCTCAAACCACCCGAAGCCGTAGTAGCTTTCGTTGGGGTTAGCAGGGCTGTAAACCTCAATCTCAACCCCGTACCACCCCGTGGAAAACTCCCCGCCTGCTGCGCTTACGTTCATCACTCCCTTACCCTGAGATATGCTGCCGCCGTAAACCACGTAATCCTGCTCTGGAATCTCCCTGCCGAGCTGGTCATTCCTCAGCCTCTTCACCTTCGCCACCAGCCCGTCGCAGGTGCTGCACAGCGCACTGCTCGTGGCTCCCAGGTCAAGGAGCGAGCCCCTGCTCGCGTCTGCCATGTAAACCCGCAGGGAGATGTTTGAGGTGCTGGAGAACACGCAGGGTCCCTGCTCGGAGCTGCATGCGGGCTCAGCCCATATTATGTACTTCTTGAGCATGAAGAAGGCGCTGCCAACACCCTCCCTGATTTCACCGCTGACGTTGGCTCTGAATCTGAACTTCATCGTGAAGAACCCCTCCATGTCAGGTGCCCTGAAGGAGAGCACCCCATTGCTGACGTTCACCGTTGGAGCTATGCTGCTTACATCCACCTCACTGTAGCTCGGGAAGTCCCTGCGCAGGCTCACTATGTCCGCATCCACTATGCTCTCAGGTGGAAGAAACTCCCTGGTGAGGAGGTTCTGCACGTGGAGCTTCACCCTGATGGTTGAGTTGGGCACGTTGAACCCGAAGTCCTCGCCGTTGAAGTCAACGGTTGTGCCGTAGGCGTAAAGCTCCTGCACGCCGAAGGCTGCGCCAGCAACGCTGCTCTCCCCGTTCCTGGTGACCTTCACCTGGGCTCTGTAAACGCCCTGCTTGCTCAGGTTGCTCACCACCACCATGCACTGGCTCAGCAGGCTCTCAGGCGGTGGCTCGGAGGGCGCCTCCCCTCTGGAAGCGAGGTAGTCTATGAAGGATGAGAGGTTCATTATCTTAACGCTCACGTTGCTCAGGTAGGAGACGTCACGCTCGTCCTTCAGCTCCGTGAGCTCCACCCTGCTGGCGCACTCGTCAGCAGGCGTTGCGGGGTCGTCTATGGGGATGATGCCCGCACCCTCGGGCTCAGAGGACATCAGCCCGCCCTTTGTCACATCGCTGAGCACTGCAAGCAGCGTCACCTCCCCGGCGGGGTGGAAGGCGCTCACAAACACGCCGCCCTCGTCTGCCTGGTCTATGAACCTGACGTTTATGGCATAGAGCTCAGCACGGCTCCTGGCAATGGTGAACCCGAGCTCAGTCTCCTGAACTGCCTGGGCGTAGGCAGCGCTTATGCTCACCCGGTACTCGCCCACGGGTGCCCCCTTGAGGCTGAGCTCCTTAGAGTAGACCCCTGCCCCCTCGGCGTTCAGCTCCAAGCTTAAGGTGGTGCCGTTGGGGTAGGTGAGCTCGGCTGAGGCGCTGGTGAGGTTAAGCAGGTCGCCGTTGAGTGCCCTGGCTATAGCCACCAGCTTAACCCTGGGGTCAGGTGCAAAAATCGTCATGGGGTTGCCGCTGATGTCGGTAATCCTGCCGAACAGCCTGAATGCCTCAACGCTGAACACCTCCATCCCCAGGGTTCCGTTCACGGTTATCATGTACTTCCCCGGCCGCCCGGGTGCGGTGAAGCTGCCGGTGAGGTAGCCGTTCTGCAGCACACCTGAAGAGGAGGTTATTAGGGTGCCGTTGGCATGGCGCAGCTCCACGCTCAGATTCAGACCGTCCAGCATCTTCCCGGCGGAGTCCCTGACCACCACCAGATACTTGACCTGCTCCCCGGCAGAGTACATCGGAGCATGCCTGAGCTTTGCCAGAAGCACCCTGTTGCCGGTGGCAAACTCCACTTCCACCACGGTGTAGTCACCCGCCCTGTCCCCCACACGCAGCGGTGTCTCCACCAGCGGCGCTGACGCTGAATCTTCGGCAGAGTTGTACAGCTCAAAGCGCGGGTCGTCATCCACATAAACCGTGTCAAAAACCTCCGGCGCCGTCTGGTTTACAAGCACGAAGTAGGAGGTGTTACCTCCGAGAATGGCAGAGGTTCCGTAGTGAACCTCATACCCCGCCTCAAGAAACTCGCTGAAGTTGCCCCCGGCATAGGCTGGAGAGGTAACCACGGTGCTGGTGTTCACCATAACCACATCCGTGGTGTTGAGCAGCCTCACCTTCACGTAGAGCGCCCTCTCCACCACCTCAAAGTCCAGCCTCACGCTCTCCTCGGGCACACTGTAAACCAGAGCATAGTAGCTGCCCGCAGAGAAGTTATTGGCTATAGCCATGTGAAAGGTGGATACGCTGCCACTCACGTTGCTTACGGTGCTCTCATTCAGTATCAGGACATCTGATGAGTTGTATATGGTGATGTAAACCGTTGCAGGTGTGCTTGCATTCACCGTGCCCTTTATTTCAACCTCTTCACCCTTTTCGTACTGTATCTTTGTGGTAGATGCGGTGATATAGTATCCGTGTGCGGCACCAGGAACACCAGCCGCCAGCAACAGAGCTACAGCTACAGATAAGGCTAATGCGTGTCTGTTCATCCAAATAACCCCCCTAAATACCTACCCGTTGGCAGCGCTCTATTTAAAGGTTGTGTTTCGTGTGCCGAAAATCAGAAGTCTGTCATCACCCGGAACTGGTCAACCTCCTGCACGCCCATCTCCTTCAGGAAGGCTCTCGCCGCACCTGTAACGTCCTTGGCGCAGGTGATAGCTCTGCCCACCACCAGTATGTCTGCTCCCGAGGCGAGCGCCTCCTTCACCCTCTCAACCCTTATCCCTCCAGCCACAGCCACCAGCGTCCTGCCGCCGCACACCCTCTTGATTTCGCTTATGTTGCCCCACTCGCTCTCCTGGCTCTGCTCCACGTCTATGGCTCTGTGCAGCTCCACGATGTCCGGCTTGACCTTCAGCTTCTTCAGCACAGCCACGGGGTCTGGCACGTTCAGCGTGTCCATAAGCGATAGCGCCCCCACCTTTCTGCACTCCTCTATGAACTTCTCCATGGTCCTGAGAGGTGCAAGCCCCGAGAAGCCTATCACGTCAGCGGTTGCGTCGCCAGCCATTCTCGCCTCTAAGTTGCCTGTGTCAAGGGTCTTGAGGTCAGCCACCACCACGCTCTCGGGGCGGAGCTGGTGAATCTTCTGCACCACCTCCACGCCGTAGCGCTTTATAAGCGGAGTGCCAGCCTCTATGATTATGGCGTCGCTCCTGGGCAGCGCCCTTATAATGCCCTCCACCCGGCGCCAGTCGGGTATGTCAAGCGCAACCTCCAGGTAGGGAGGATGCTTCAGGTTGTTTATCCTGAAACCTATCATGGCATGCATAGACTTATCCTTCTCCTCTAAAACCTTATCTATACAGGGGAACTTCTGCATTGCCCTGCGAATCGCCAGCTTGGTTGCTGCGTAGTTGTAGCGGTATATGCGCTGGTAGTCCCTGCCTCTCGGGTGGATGAACACCGAAACTATCGCAACCAGCCTCTCAGCCTCTGATTTTGGAATAATGCCCTCCTCCACCGCATCCGCCACCGCCTTTGCTACAGCACTCTGGGCGGGACCAAAAACCTTCTCCGCATCCTCAAGGCTTCTTATGGTCACCTTGGGGATTATGAGCGTCGCCGGCTTCGTGGGCAGGTTGGGTCTTATGACCCCGAGAATTGGCGTGTGCCCCATGCGCGGCTGGGCAAGGGCGTTGACGAAGGCTCTCCCCGCTGCACCGCTCTTGGGACCTATTATCAGGTCAATGTGCGCAACTTCCGGCTCCTCGCCTACCAGAGCCTCACCCACGAGAAACTCCTCATCAATCATGGTCAGTCGTAGTGGTCTATCCTGTACTCATAGCCCGAAGCCTCGGCAAACTCCACCAGCTCGCTGTCCTGATGCCAGATTCTGATATGGATGTAGCCCTTCCTGTCGTCCAGCCCCATGATTTCCCTCACAAAGGCAGGAAAGTCTGGCGGCAGGGTGCGGTCGTTCCTGAGCAGGTATTCAAGATAATCGCACAGGAAACGTATCCTGCCCTGCTTGCCCTTCTCCTTCAGCTTCACCTTAAGCTTCTTGTGAAACACGCTATCCTCTGAGCTTCCGCAGCATTCTCTCAAGGTTCACCACCGGAATAACAACACTCTCGGACAGGGTATTTAAACGTTTTCCCCGCGGCTGCTCTGCCCGCGGCATGGGGTGCGGGATGCTCAGATGCCATTACATCAAGCTTCTGGCGGGGATAATTTACAGTGTGGAATGCACAAGGTATTTGTATGTGGGAGGTTTTAAAAGGGAGTGAGGTGATGCAGATGAGTGGCTGCTGCGGTGGTGGCGCCCCGGAGAAGAAGGAGCACAGGGAGCACGGCGCCCATGAGCACGGCTCCGGCTCTGCCTGCGGCATGGGCACCGGCTCCGGCACCTCCTGGCTTATCTGGGCTGGAGTGGGTGTAATTCTTGCGGTGGTTATCTTTTACATGCTCAGGTAAAAATCTGAGGTGCAGAAGGAGGGCAATGGCATGTGGCTTCAGCTCAGGATGTACATGCTGTTAGCCCTGATGTTCGGCATACTGTATGCCATAGTGGTTATGGTTGCCAGCGTCATGGGCATTCAGAGCTTCATAGCCTACGGTCTGCTTGCCGTGGCTATAATCTTCATCCAGTACATGCTCTCGCCGAAGATCGTGGAGTGGAGCATGCGGGTGCGCTACGTCAGCGAGAGCGAGGCTCCGGAGCTTCACCGCATGGTTGAGGAGCTTGCGAGAGCTGCAGGCATACCCAAGCCCAAGGTGGGCATCTCCAGCCTGCCCATACCCAATGCCTTCGCCTTCGGCAGGTCGGTGAGGGACGGCAGGGTGTGCGTTACTGAGCAGCTTCTCAGGATGCTCAGCCGCGAGGAGCTCAGAGCGGTGCTGGGGCACGAGATAGCCCACCTCAAGAACAGGGACATGGCGGTTATCACCGCCCTGAGCGTTGTGCCCATGATACTCTGGTACCTCGCCTGGAGTTTCATGTGGGGCTACGGCGGAGACAGGAGCAGGGGCAACACCGTGCTCATAGGCGTGGTTGCCTTCATCCTGTACTTCATAACCAACCTGCTGGTGCTCTACGGCTCAAGAATCAGGGAGTACTACGCCGACGAGGGCAGCGTGAAGATGGGCAACCCCCCGCACGCGCTTGCAAGCGCCCTCTACAAGCTGGTTTACGGCAGTGCGCACGTGGACAGGGACACCCTCAGGCAGATACAGGGCTACAAGGCGTTCTTCGCCAACGACCCCGCGAGAGCCTACCGCGAGGTGAGGGAGCTCAGGCAGGTTGACACAGACATGAACGGCACCATAGATGCCAACGAGCTGCTCGCCCTGAGCACGAAGAAGGTGAAGCTCAGCCTCAGCGACAGACTTATGGAGCTGATGAGCACCCATCCCAACATGGTGGCGAGGGTGAAGAGGCTGAGCAAGCTTGCCGCAAGGGCGGCTTAGGCTCAGATTTTAAGCAGCTCCTCCACCGCTTTCTCTCTGTCACTGCAGCTCCAGACCCAGGCAGTGAAGCACAGCTCAGCCGCGCTCATCCCCGCCCCCCTGGCGTGCTCTTCAGCAAGCTTTACCAGCTCCACTTCGTCCGCCGCCGAGATGCCAGCAACCTCCTGAAGAAACCTGCGCACTATCCTGTCTGGCATGACTGTGTCAACACCCCCCATCATGCGCAGGTACTGGAAGGTGTTTATTCCCACACCCCTAATTCTGCCCACGGGGTCGCTCCTCCAGCGACTCAGCACAGAGCTGGCTGCCCAGCGCCTCAGCGCCTCCCGGTCTGAGCCAGAGTAGCCACGCAGCACCCCCGCGATTTCAACCACAGCCCTCCAGCTCCGCCTGTTGCCCCAGACGCGCATAAGCTCGCCGAGCTCTGCCTCAGCCAGCTCCTCAAGACTGCAAATCCTGCCGCTGCTCACGAACTCCCTCTGAAACCTCCTGACCCTCGGCACGACAACGCTGAAGTATCCAACGCCTGTTGAGGTTATCCCGGCATCTGCAAGCATGCACACCACGCTTGAGCCCCAGCGCTCCGTTGCCAGGCAGCGCTCCGCAACCCTGTCAAGCCCCTCAAGCCTGTGCATGGGCTCACTTCCCGCAGGAGCATGGTGAAGAGGAGCAGTAGGTGCAGGTGCCGGGGTACTTCTTTCTGAACGCCTCCTCCAGCTCTATATCAAGAAGGTTGGCGTAGCTCAGCAGCCAGGCGAGCACGTCTGCCAGCTCCTCCTCAATCTCCTTCCTGCTGCCGTGCCTGTGCGCACGCGCAAGCTCGCCGACCTCCTCCACCAGCCAGAGCAGGGTGCGCTCTGCTCCGCGCTCCCTGTCCCTGTGGAGGTATATCTCCCCTATCAGCCTCTGCGCTTCTGAGAGGTGCATGCTCATACCTCACCCCCAAAATATTAATTTCTTACCCCGCACATTGTTATGAAAATTTATTAATTTTTATGAATGGTTCATAAAAATTGTCAAGATTTCTCAACAATTTTTTTATAACTCCTCTTATATAAGTGGTTTCTCACAGTACATAGAGGTGATGCAGGAGATGTTGAGGAAACTGATACTCCCGGCTGTGGTTGCGCTCAGCGTGGCGAGCGTGAGTGCTCAGGAGGCTATAGACACCGGTGACACCGCCTGGCTGATAGTGGCTACGGCGCTTGTCATGCTGATGATTCCCGGCGTGGGCTTCTTTTACGGCGGAATGGTGCGCAGCAAGAACGTGCTCTCAACGATCATGCTAATACTGGCGACGCTATCGCTGGTGAGCGTGCTCTGGGTGCTTTACGGCTACTCCTTAGCCTTCGGCAGCGACATCGCCGGCTTCATAGGCGGGCTTGAGTACCTCGGGCTGAAGGGTGTGGGCATGGAGGCGAACGGCACCATACCCCACCTGCTCTTCATGATGTTCCAGGGGATGTTCGCCATAATCACCGTCGCCTTGGTTGCCGGTGGAATCGTTGAGAGGATGAAGTTCAGCGCCTGGCTGGTGTTTGCAGCGCTGTGGCTGACGCTGGTCTATGCCCCCATTGCCCACTGGGTGTGGGGTGGCGGATGGCTCGGCAGCCTCGGTGCCTTGGACTTTGCAGGCGGCACCGTGGTGCATATAAATTCAGGCATCTCCGCCCTTGCCCTCGTTCTGGTGCTGGGCGCCAGGAAGGGCTTCGGAAGCATCAGCATGGAGCCCCACAACATACCCATGACTGTGCTCGGCGCGGTGCTGCTCTGGTTCGGCTGGTTCGGATTCAACGCCGGCAGTGCCCTTGCGGCAGATGGCATAGCTTCTCTCGCCTTCGTGAACACCAACACCGCCGCTGCCGCCGCCGCTCTGACCTGGATGTTCCTGAGCTGGAGGCACAGAGCACCAAGCGTTCTCGGCATAGCCACCGGCGCGGTTGCCGGGCTTGTGGCAATAACACCCGCCGCTGGATTCGTGACACCCCTCGCCTCCATCGCCATAGGCATAGGCGCGGGCATCGTTTGCTACTACGCCCTGCTCTTCAGAATGAGCAGGAACATAGACGAGAGCCTTGACGTGTGGGCGGTTCACGGCATGGGTGGCACCTGGGGCGCCATCGCCACAGGCATCTTTGCGAGCGTTGGCGCTACGGGGCTGCTCAGCGGCAATCCCATGCAGGTGGTGGTGCAGGCGGTCGGCGTTGCTGCCACCTGGTTCTACGCCTTCGTGGTCAGCTACATACTGGCAAGGCTCATAGACGTCACCATGGGTCTCAGGGTCAGCGAGGAGGAGGAAGAGGTAGGGCTGGACTTAGCCCAGCACGGCGAGCGTGCATACGCGTGAGGTGGCGGAGATGAAGAAGATTGAGGCGATAATAAGACCCGAGAGGCTTGAAGCCGTGCGGGAAGCGCTGGATGCCCAGGGGTTCCACGGGATGACAGTCACCAGAGTTGAGGGCAGGGGCAGGCAGAAGGGCATAGCGCTGCAGTGGAGAGCTGGCGAGTACAGGGTGGAGTTCCTGCCGAAGGTGAAGATTGAGATGGTGGTCAGAGAGCAGGATGTGGAGAAGGTGGTGGACATAATCTGCAGCACCGCCGCCACGGGAAAAATCGGAGACGGCAAGATATTCGTCCTGCCGGTGGACGATGTGGTAAGGGTCAGAACAAAGGAAAGGGGCAAGGACGCTATTTAGCGTCCTCCGCTATTTTTATTTTTGACGAAAGGTATATATACGGGCAGGTCCCCTGGTATTTTGGATATTGAAAGTGAAGAGGAGGGGATGAGATGTACGGGAGGTCTTCCCTGTATGTCTGGTTTGGAATATTTATGATTGTATGGCAGGTCTCTGCTGTTTCCGGCGCCGAACCGGCTGTGACGTCAGCATTTAAACCGCAGACAACGGGATACGTGAAATATTATGCCTACATGAATTTTACAGCCGAGCCGATGAACATGATACAGGTTGCAGGACCGTATGGCGGCAGCAAAATAAACGGTACAGAGTATTTTGTTGAAAAAATTGGACCTTACGACGGAGACCTTCTTCTCTACAACGGTATTGAGCTGAAGGCTGGCATAGGCAGCGTCAGGTATTCGGCGTATCTGAACTTCACCGCGCCCGAGCGGTGGTCCTTCATCAAGGTTTCTGGTCCCTATGGTTCCGACAGGATCCGTGGCAGCAGGTTCTTTGTCACGAAGATTGACAGGGTCAACGGGCTGATCAGGATAGGTATGCCTCAGGTCTGGATTAAGGGCGTTGGCGTTGCCTATTCCTGGGAGGTTGAGGGCAGGCAGGTTTTCGTGGATGTTGTTAACACCAGTGCAAATCCGCCCTACGTTGACCTCTCCATAGACGGCAACATTCACCGCATATCCTTTGACGGCACCAGTACCTACAACACCAGTGACGACATAGATGAGCTGTTTGCGGGCACCTTTGTGGTCAAGGAGCCCACCACCAGCACCCGTGTGGTCATCGTTTACGTTCCAGAGGGGTCGCAGGTCAGCCTGATTGACGGTGAACCCGCACTGGGCTACGCCTACGTTCACATCCCCGGCGTATCTGAAAACGGCTCCTTAGACTCGGACACCAACATAGAGGTACACCTGCACTCCGGCACCTCCACGGTTGGCGAGGACGAGGTTCAGCAGATTGAGGGCACACTGTATGAAGTTCAGTACGATGCTGACAACGACATGTTCTGGATCAGGAGTTCAGACGGCACAAGGGACCTGGACGGAAATCGCATACTGGATGACGACGCCGACATACGTGTACCATCCACGAAGATTCACTACTCCTTCATGAACACCTCGCTGTTTGATGATTCTGACAGCGACGGCAGGATATACAGGTGGTACGCCGTTGTGATGGGTCAGCCGGTAACCAGGGCGCTCGCCCCAGCGCCTTCACCGGTCCCTGCCCGTCCACATCCCCCCTACTGGTGGAGCGTGGAGGGCAGAAACGTCTCCGTTGTAATGATAAACGCCACCTCATATCCCAGTTACGTCATCCTGCGCATAGACCCGCCGGGCGGAACATACGCCGTGTACTTCAACGGCACCGCAGAGTACAATACAAGCCAGGAGATAGATGCACTGTTCAGAGGAACCTTTGCCGTAAAAGAGCCTGTTAGAAATGACCTAGTCACACTGCTCTACGTAAATTCCTCAGTAACCCTGCTTGACGGCGCACCTGCGCTCGGGTACAATGGCACCCGGCTGATACCCGGTAGCGCCATGCAGGTACATCTCCTATCTCCAGTCCACCGCCTTGGAGTCTGGCAGACTGAGGTGCTGGACGGCACCCTTTACACCGTAAGTTATGCTCCGCTGCTCCTGAAGCTTCGCCTGAACGGCACAAGAGACCTGGACGGAGACGGCGACACCGATGACGACGCCGATATCAGAGCATACACCGGGAGGTGGAGGTATTATATGTTCCGCAACACCTCTTTCTTCTACGATGCCGACGGAGACGGAAGAATCAGCTTCCGCAGGGACCACCTGCTGTACAATGGCGTTGCATGCTGGGCATCGCCGGTGGCAATATCAGACCCGAGGTTAGCCCTCTGAGAGATTAAGGGTGGTAGGCATAGAGGAGTACGAGAGGTCTCTGGGAATTGAGGAGGAGCTCACCGCAATCTGCAGGAAGGTAGCCTTTGATGTGCTCGGCAGAGCAGGTTTCAGAGCCTGGGACTTCTCTGAAGTGCTGGAGAACACGCCGGAGGAGCTCTCAGAGCTTGCGGAGCGCATAAGAGAGTACGGCAGAAGAGCGGAGCACCATCCGGATCTGCTCGCTCAGAAGGGCTCGGAGGTTTACGCAATAGTGCTGCTGCCGGGCGAGCAGGTTCTGGGTGAGAGCAGGAGGAGGGCGCTGCTCCTGGCTAAGGAGTACTCGCTGATTCCTGCAGTTTTCACGGCTGCCGTGAACATCAGCATACCCTTCTCCTCCCTTGAGCTGGTGCCTTAGCATGATAACCCTGCTCACCGGCGGAACTGGTGGAGTGAAGCTGCTCCTGGGGCTGTGCCAGCTCCTGCCCCAGAGGGAGCTGTGCGTCATAGTCAACACCGCCGAGGACCTCTGGCTGCCCCACGGCCACTTCTCTCCCGACGTGGACACCGTGCTCTACGCCCTTGCGGGGATTCTTGACGAGAGCAGGTGGTACGGCATACGCGGCGACACCTACACTACCCACCGCAGGCTTAAAGAGCTCGGCTGCGAGGAGTACCTGCGCATAGGCGACCTTGACAGAGCCACCCACATAGTGCGCGGCGAGCTTCTGCGCAGAGGCTTCACGCTTGAAGAAGCCACCAGGCGCATGGCTGAGCGCATGGGGATTGAGGCGCAGGTGCTGCCCATGAGCAACCAGCGCGTCAGCACCGTAATCCACACACCCCGGGGCAGGATGAACCTGCAGGAGTGGCTGGTGAAGCATGCTGCAGAGCCCGAGGTTACTGGAGTGAGCTACGAGGGCGGCAGGACTGCCTGCGGTGCATGCGTCCGAGCACTGGAGCGCAGCGACGCCATAATAATAGGTCCCAGCAACCCCGTAACCAGCATCATGCCCATCCTCAGGCTTGAGAACCTTGCGGAGGTGCTCAGAAGGCGCAGGCACAGAGCCGTAGCTGTGTCTCCGCTGGTGAGGGGCAGACCCTTCAGCGGTCCAGCAGACGTGCTCATGCGCGCAGCCCGCATACCTCCTGAGTCTGAATCAATCGCAAGGCTGTACCGCGAGTACTGCGGAACCTTTGTGGTTGACTCAGGGGAGGCAGGCTTTGAGGTGCCGGGCATGAGGCTGCTCAGGACCAGCACCCTCATGCAGACCCGCGAGCAGATGCGCGGGCTGGCTGGCTACCTGCTGGAGGTGCTCGGAGTTGAGACGCCTTAGGGACATCGCCTCCCTGGCGCAGCTTGCGGTGCTGCTTGAGGTCAGCGCACCCAAGCCCGGGAACGTCACCCCTGCAAAAAGCTTCAGCGACACCACCTACGTCCACTTTCTTGCAAGCGCCTCAGCGCTGTGGAGCAGCGCCCTAAGCGCTGCCCGGCGCGGCTGGCTTGCGGGCAGGGGCAGGATAAAGGCAGAGAAGGTGGGGCTGGGGGAGCTCATAAAGCGTGCGGTGCGGGACACTCGCAGGCTGCACGGCGGCGGCAACACCCTCCTCGGCGAGCTCATGCTCCTGATACCCCTCTGCGCCGCCGCCGGCTACGCCGCGGGCAGGTCCGAGCCGCTCAGAGCCAGCAGCCTGAGAAGGGCAGCCGGAGTGCTAATTAACGCCACCACGCCTGAGGATGCGGTTCAGCTCTACAGAGCCATCAGGCTTGCATCTCCCAGGCTGGGTCGTGCGGAGAGGCTGGACGTTTTCAGCAGAGAGAGCGAGCAGGAGCTGCTTGAGCTGGGTATAAGCATGAAGCAGGTGCTCAGCCTCAGCCTGCACGACAGCATTGCAAGAGAGCTGGTGCTGGGCTATCCCCTAACCTTTGAGCTCGCCCTTCCCGCGCTCCTGGAGGCTTACTCAAGAACAGGCGACCTGCTCAGGGCGGCTGTGGAGTGCTACCTGCACGTGCTTGCAGAGGTGCCGGACTCGCTCATAGAGCGCAAGGCAGGCAGGGCAGAGGCTGAGAAGGTCTCGGAGCTTGCCAGGCAGGTTCTCGCCTCGGGTGCAGGTGAAGGGGAACTTGAGAGGTTTGACGCCTACCTGAGGAGCAGGGGGAATCTGCTCAACCCCGGCACAACCGCCGACATCACGGGCGCCTGCCTCTTCGTAGCCCTGCTGACGGAGGTGAAGCCTTAGTGCTTGAGAGGCTGGGCTTCAGGAGGGGCAGGGTGGTGGAGTGCATCGCCACCACCGCAGACGCTCACGGCATGCCGAACGCCGCACCTGTGGGAGCCTACCTGCTCAGCCCCCGCACCGCCGTGCTGAAGCTGCACACCCGCACCCGCACCTTCGCCAACCTCGCCGAGACCCGCAGGGTGGTGCTGAACATCACCTCCGACCCGCTGCTCTTCCTGAAGACCGCCCTGCTGGATGCCGAGGCTGAGCTTGACTTCAGCACCACCGGCAGCGGCATGCCCTACCTCAAGGATGCGCTGGCGTATGCGGAGCTAAGGCTTCTGGACAGCAGGCGCTACACCCTGCGTGACAGCCTGGGCGAGAGCGAGGCTGCGCTGCTCAGGCTTGAAGCTGAGGAGGTTGAGGTGCTGGCACCGCCGCAGGCTTTCAGCAGGGGTGCCTGCGCTCTGGTTGAGCTTGCCGTGGAGCTGAGCAGGCACCGCTGCAGTGAGCTTGAAAGTCGCCTGCTGCGTGTGGCGAGGCGCTGCCTCAGCGCCGCTGAGGTGAAAGAGGCTGAGAGGGTGCTTGAGCTCTGTCGCAGCCGCTAAGCCACAGCGCTTCTCACGAACCCCTGCAGCAGCAGCCTGCCGTGCTCGCTTCCTCTCCCGGAGGTCCAGCAGGGGTGCAGGTATCTGGAGAAGGCTCTCTCGGGGTGGGGCATCATTCCCAGCACGCTGCCCTCGGGCGTGGTGAGCGCCGCTATGTCAAGGACGCTGCCGCTGGGGTTGAGGGGATACCTCCCGGAGGCTGGTTCTCCGGAGGGCGTGCAGTAGCGCAGCGCCACCTGGGAGTTCTGCAGCAGCTCATCCAGCACCTCCTCCGGCACCACCAGCCTGCCCTCAGCGTTCGCCACCGGCATCTCGCTCACCCGCGGCAGCTCACCCAGCAGCTCGCTTTCAGAGCACCTGAGCAGGTGCACCCACCTCGCCTCAAACCTTGCCGATGCATTCTTCATCAGCGCCATGCAGGGCTCGCCCACCTCCCCGAAGGGCAGCACCCCCGTCTCAACCAGCACCTGGAAGCCGTTGCAGATTCCCAGCACGGGTCTGCGCTCATCCACAAACCTCTGCAGCTCACCCTTAAGGCTGTGGCTGAGCATCTTGGCAAGCACCGCACCGCTTCTGATTCTGTCCCCGTAGGAGAAGCCACCCGGAATAACGAGGGCATCAAACTCCTCAAGAGAGCACCCGCCCCTGAGCAGCCTCCTCACGTGCACCAGCTCTGGCTCTGCGCCCAGCTCCCTCAGCGCATACACCGTCTCGGCATCGCAGTTCGTCCCCGGACCGCGCAGCACGAGCACCCTGCTCACAGCCTCACCCCGCTCCGCCAGCTGTCCCTGAGCTCCTCCAGGCTCAGGGCGAGCACCTCCTCACCCCCGTACCTGAGCACAAGCGCATCCCCTCCTGTGCTGCCCACCCTGGCGCAAACCGCACCCGTGCTCCTGACCAGCTCCTCAAACTCCCCAGCCTTTTCCTGCTCCACCTCAACTATGAAGCGCGAGTTGCTCTCAGAAAAGATAAGCTCGTCCACGCGCATGTGCTCTGCGGGCAATCTTGAAAGCTCAACCTCTGCCCCCACGCCGCCCGAGAAGCACATCTCCGCCAGCGCAACGCCAAAGCCGCCCTCGCTCACGTCGTGGCACGCCCTAACCAGCCCCCTGCGGATCGCCTCCTCCACTGCAGAGAAGGTGCGCTTAGCCTCCTGCGTCACCACCCTTGGCACACTCCTCCCCAGGAAGCCCAGCATCCTGTAGTACTGGCTGCCCCCCAGCTCCCTTCTGGTCATGCCGAGCACATACACCAGGCTGCTGCTCCGCTTGAAGTCCATGCTCACAGCCCTGCGCACATCCTCCACCACCCCCACCGCTGAAATCAGAAGCGTCGGGGTGACGCTGCCCAGCGGGGAGTCGTTGTACAGCGAGTCCTTGCCCGAGATGAAGGGCGTGGCGTAGGCTTTCGCTATGTCGTAGCACGCCTTTGCCGCTCTCACCAGCGTGCCCAGGTTCTCGGGCTTCTCAGGGTTGCCCCAGCAGAAGTTGTCCAGCAGCGCTATTCTTCGCCCGCCCACGGCGATGTTGTTGCGCACCGCCTCATCTATTGCGGAGGCAGCCATCCAGTAGGGGTCTATCTTTCCGTACTCCGGGTTTATGCCGCAGGACACCGCGATGCCCCGCCAGGAGTTACGCAGGGGCTTGAGCACCGCCGCATCTCCCGGACCGTAAAAGCAGCCCTGCAGGGGTTTGAGCACCGTCTGCGCCTTAACCTCGTGGTCGTAGGTTCTTATCACCTCCTCCTTGCTCGCCACGTTCGGCATGGCAAGCACCCGCAGCAGCGCCTCCTCAGGCTCTGGTGGCTCAAAGACTGGCTCTTCAAGCTCCGGCGGCTTCCAGAGCGCCCGCCGCTTAGGCCTGGGCAGACCGCCGAAGAGGAAATCAAGCTCAATCTCCGCCACCTTCTCGGTGCCGTAGTAGACTCTGAGCAGCCTCTCGGGGATGAGCTCCCCTATCTCAGAAGCCTCCACCTCCTCCTCCTCAAATATCTCCAGCACCCGCTTCAGGCTGCTCCTGGGCACTATGAGCAGCATTCTCTCCTGGGACTCCGAGACCCATATCTCCCAGGGCTTCATGTTCGCATACTTCAGGGGCACCCTCTCAAGCTGCACCTCTGCTCCGCAGCCAAAGCGGTGCGCCTGCTCGCCCACGGCACTGCTGAGCCCGCCGCCGCCCAGGTCGGTTATGGCGCTCGCGAGCCTCTCATCCCTCACCCGCAGAATCGCCCGCTTCATCTTCTCCTCCTCTATGGGGTCGCCTATCTGCACCGCCGTGCCGAAGGCTTCCTCAGCATCCTCCTCCAGCCCGGAGCTGGCAAAGGTAACCCCGTGAATGCCATCCCTGCCTGTGCGCCCGCCCACCAGCAGCAGCACATCTCCAGGCTTTGCGGAGCGCATGTAGCAGCTCTTCTTCACCAGCCCCAAGGTGCCGCAGTAAACTAAGGGGTTGCCCACATAGCTCTCGTCAAAGAGCACCGCCCCGTTCACCGTTGGGATGCCCATGTTGTTGCCGTAGCTGCCTATTCCAGCCACCACGTGGGTGAAT
>Ga0256839_1001198_pt1 | contig 32110 bp, 23 predicted proteins | sample 354166metaG_FD_185968 | JGI IMG/M metagenome (GOLD analysis project Ga0256839, IMG submission 185968) | Hydrothermal vent microbial communities from Mid Atlantic Ridge, Atlantic Ocean - 354-166 | ecosystem: Environmental > Aquatic > Marine > Hydrothermal vents | place: Atlantic Ocean: Mid... | reverse complement strand
TAGACACGGCCAAGCGCGGGCGCGGCGCGCCAATACTGTCGTCCACATCAACGATATAATCAACATCTTCAAACAACTTCTTGACCTGTGCGGCGACGGCGCGGCGGGTCTCGGCGTCCGGGCCGTATATCTCGGCTAACAAGGTAGCAATAACGGGCGGGCCGGGCGGCACTTCTACGACCTTGGCATTGGCACCGCCGTAGAGCGGCGCATGTTTAATCAGTTCGCGGATTTCCAAAGCGATTTCGTGGCTATTGCGCTTGCGGTGGCTTTTCTCTGATAAATTGATTTGCAAATCACCTTGTTCTGGCGATTGGCGCAAGAAATAATGCCGCACCAGGCCGTTGAAATTTATCGGCGCAGATGTACCTGCATAGGCTTGGATGCTTTCAATCTCTTCGATGCCGCGAATGGTTTCGGCTAAGGTAAACAAGGCGCGTTCCGTGTCTTCGAGGGCAGCACCCTCTGGCAGATCCAACACAACTTGCATTTCGGCTTTGTTGTCGAACGGGAGCAATTTCACCCGCACGGTTTTGGTGGCGAACAAAGTCATGGAGAGCAATGTCACCAGACCAACTATGATCAGAAACGCCCATGAGCGTTTACGTGTCTTGATAATCGGCGACACGGCGGCGGCGTAAAATTTGCCCAATTTGCCCGCATCCTCATGGTCGTGGTGTTTGATTTTCGCTTTGGAGGCCAGTTTCATCATTAGCCAAGGCGCAATGATAACCGCGACGAAGAACGAAAACACCATAGCTGCAGAAGCATTAACCGGAATCGGTGCCATATAAGGCCCCATCAGGCCAGAGACAAACATCATAGGCATCAGGGCAGCGATCACTGTCAAGGTCGCAACAATGGTGGGATTGCCAACTTCGGACACGGCATTAACGGCGGCAGTTACCCGCGAACGGCCATCATTCATGCCCCAATGGCGGGCGATGTTCTCAATCATAACAATGGCATCATCGACCAATATCCCGATAGAGAAAATCAGCGCGAACAAACTGACCCGGTTAATGGTATAGCCCATCATGTAAGACGCGAACATAGTGAGGAGGATTGTGGTCGGGATGACAATGAGTGTCACCAAGGCTTCGCGCCGCCCAATCATAAAGGCGATGAGGATAACAATGGAAATCGTCGCAAGCCCCAAGTGAAATAGCAATTCATTGGCCTTATGGTCGGCAGTTTCGCCGTAATTTCGGGTCACATGTACGGACAAGCCTTCGGGGATAAGCCCGCCTTTTAGGGCTTCGACTTTGTGCAAGATTTCTTCGGCCACCACCACCGCATTGGCACCGGGGCGTTTAGCAAGGGCGAGGGTGACGGCAGGTGCCGTGTGCCATCTGCCCTCTGCGCGTTCCAAGGACCAGGCGCGGGATTCCGTGTCTTGACCTGTAACCAAGACTTTCGCCACATCAGAGACATAAACTTGGCGCCCGCCGGAGCCGCGTATTTTAAGGCGTTCCAAATCAGCTGGCGATTTAATACTGTCGCCCGCTTGCAAGACATAGGCTTTGCCGCCTGATTTGGTGATACCCGCCGGGAATGCATTGGCGGCACCGCGCAAAGTTTGCACGAGAGTTTGCAGGGAGACGCCGTAAGCGGCCAGCGCATTGACATCTGGTTCAACCCGGATTTCCAACGGGCGCCCGCCAACTATTGTTGACAGGCCAATATCGTCAATTTTGATGATTTCCGCCTGTAACTCGCTGGCAATCATGCGCAGATTTGTGTCGTTCCAGATATTACCCGTATAGTCCTGCGGGCTGAGGGTCAGGGTGACAATGGGTACGTCATTGATGCCGCGCCCGATGATTTGCGGCTGGGGGATATTGGGCGGAATACGGTCAAGATTGGCGTTGACTTTTTCGTATATACGCAAAATGGCGTCGTCGGCATCTGTGCCTACGTCAAAGCGGGCTGTGATGAGGGCGCCGTCGTCCTGGGATGCGGAATAGACATGCTCGACCTCGGGGATGGCCTTGAAGATTTCTTCCAAGGGTTTGGAGACTTGCTCAACCACATCGGTCGCCGTTAGGCCGGGTGCGGCAACGCGCACATCCACCAGCGGCACAGAGATTTGCGGTTCTTCTTCGCGGGGAATATTCATCAGCGCCATCAAGCCAAGGGCGAGGGCGGCCAGCAAGAAAAGCGGGGTGAGGGGAGAGCGTATGGTGGCTTTGGTGAGGGAGCCTGAAATATCGGTTTTCATGGCTAGTGCCCAGATTTATTGGTTGAAGGTGTTTCAATAGTGTCGCCGTCGTGTAGCCCGGCCAGAACTTCGACAAAACCGTCCGCATCTGCTTTGGGGTTGGCCAGCGTAATAGGCGCGTCAATCGTCAATTCGCCAACATGGACACGGACAAAATCTATGCCGTAGCGCGTGGTTACAAAAGATTTGGGGATACGCAGAGCCAGCCGCTCACCGACTGGTGCCAACACATCAATACGTTCTCCGACCAATGCCGAAAGCCCTCCGTCAACCACGGCATCTGCGATAACATTGCCGCCGCGCAGTTCGGGATAAACCTTGGTAATTGTCGCTTGGTGGGTTTCGCCGCCGCGCGCGGGTAGGCGCAAAGAGATGATTTCGCCTTCTTTGATTTGCCCGGCGTGGCGCTCGGGCAGGGACAAGCGCACGACACCGTCCAGAGTTGCCATATTGGCGATGACCTCGCCCGGCGATACGGCGCTACCTTTGGATACATTGACCTGAGTGACGCGGGCGTCTGCGGGGGCGCGGATTACACCTTTGCCCCGCTGTGCAGCAAGGGCGCTGCGTTGGGATTTGGTGCCGCTTAGTTCTTTGGCTGTAATGTCGACTGCCGTTTGGGCTTGGTCGCGTTTGGTGGTCGCCACAAAGCCGCGCTCGAATAGCTTTTCGGCCTGAGCCAGCTCGGTTTTATATTGTGCTAATTGTTTTTCTATGCCGTTGATCTTGGCATCTAGTGCGGCGATCCCGGGGTTAAGGCTCTCATCGCGAATGGTGGCTATGATTTGACCTTTCTTAACCACAGTCCCCTCGTCAATATCTAGACGGACAATAATGCCGGGGATGCGAGCGCGAACTGTGGCCGTGTCGCTCGATTCTAGCCGTGCGACCACCGGGCGGTAGTCAGTTATCACATCCTTGCTAACCGTGAGCGTCGTTGGGCTTTGCGCAAAGCTGGGTGTTGCCGTTAAGATTGCGCCAAGTACGGCGAGTGTGATTATGGTGTTTCGTTTAAAATTCTTCATTTTTCTGTTTCCACAACTTTCTATAAAATATTTGTTGTTTGGCTTTATTTATTGGTGCAATGGCGTTATCTTGTTTGTTCTTATCGCTAGCAGAATATATCTGCCTTGAACATGCGACAAATTGCCTAATTGCGCAAGAACGCAAATTTAAGCATATAACAATACGAATCAAGAGTGGAAGTCAAGAATAGAAATCTAGAATAGGATAAGAGGGAAATATGGCCAGAATAGTAATTTTAGGAGCAGGGCTTGGCGGCGTAGGTTGCGCTTATGAGATGAAAGAGAAATGCCGCAAGGAAGACGAAGTTATCGTCATTAACGATATTGATTTTTACCAGTTCGTTCCGTCCAATCCGTGGGTTATCGTTGGGTGGCGTACCCGCGAGAAGATCACTATTGATTTGGTTAAGCCCATGAAGAAAAAAGGCATTGAGTTTATTGTTGATGCAGCCACCAAGTTAGACCCAGACAATAAGACTATTCATTGCCAATCTGGCCGTAAGGTCGAATATGATTATTTGGTTATAGCTACAGGCCCGACACTGGCATACGGTGCTATCGAAGGTTTAGGGCCAAAATACAATACACATTCCGTTTGTCATATTGACCACGCGGAAGAGGGCTATATCGCCTTTGAAGAGTTCTGCAAAAACCCGGGCCCGATTATCGTTGGCGCTGTGCAGGGTGCGTCTTGCTACGGCCCTGCTTACGAAACGGCGATGATTATTGATACAGAGCTTAAGCGCCGTAAAATCCGCGATAAAGTCAAAATGACATTCGTGACCGCCGAGCCATATATCGGGCATTTGGGCCTGGACGGTGTCGGTAATACCAAAGGCTTGCTAGAGGCCGAAATGCGCGAGCGCCATATCGGTTGGGTGACCAATGCTAAGGTGACTAAAATCGGCAAAGACAAAATGTACATTGACGAAATGGCGACCACCGAAGACGTGAAAGAAAAGCATGAATTGGATTTCTCTTATTCCATGATGCTACCACCGTTCAAAGGTATTGATGCTTTGCAAGGGTTGGACGGTTTGGTCAATCCTGCGGGCTTTGTGTTTGTGGATAAAAACCAGCGTAACGAAAAATATCCAGAGATTTACGGTATCGGCGTGTGTATCGCCATTCCGCCTATGGGCAATTCTTTGGTACCGGTTGGTGTGCCTAAAACTGGCTATATGATCGAAAGCATGGCCCATGCCGCCACAGACAATATCGCCGCAATCCTGCGCGGCGGCGAAGCTACCGCCGAGGCCACATGGAACGCAATCTGCCTGGCCGATTTCGGCGACGGCGGCGTTATGTTCGTAGCCCAACCACAAATCCCGCCGCGCAATGTCAATTGGGCCGCAGACGGTAAATGGGTGCACACAGCCAAAGTCGCGTTTGAGAAATTATTCTTGAAACGCCTGTCCAAAGGTAAACCAACATCAGCATTTGAGAAAGTTTCATCTAGTTTACTCAAGATGCATAAATTGAAATAAATTTCGTGCCACTTGAATAAAAATTTTTAATATAAACATTGAGGTAACTATTACGCGCGAGTGTGGGCGTAGAATCATGGCTGCTTTGTAGTCTTTATAACTATACAAGGAATAAACTATGCAAGACCCTTACGAAACCATCTCTTATTTGGTGCCAACCGTTATCGAGCAAACCAGCCGGGGCGAGCGTGCCTTTGATATTTATTCGCGTATGCTCAAAGACCGGATTATTTTTCTAACCGGGCCTGTTGATGATGCCATGGCTATGTCGATTACGGCGCAGCTTTTGTTTTTGGAATCTGAAAACCCGAAAAAAGAAATCTATATGTATATCAATTCACCGGGCGGGGTCGTTACCTCCGGCATGGCGATTTATGATACCATGCAATACATCAAATCCCCAGTTTCCACCGTATGTATGGGGCAGGCCGCCTCTATGGGGTCATTGCTGCTCTGTGCAGGCCATCCAGATATGCGGATCGCTCTACCGAACGCCCGCATCATGGTACATCAACCGTCAGGCGGCTATCGGGGGCAGGCCTCCGATATACAGCGCCATGCGGAAGATATTCTGGCGCTTAAGAAACGCCTGAACGAAGTTTATGTGAAACATACGGGTAAGAAATATTCTGTTATCGAGAAAACTCTGGACAGGGACTTCTTTATGACGGCGGATGAGGCTATGGAATTCGGTATTGTTGATCATGTTTACTCATCACGGAGTGAAGCGAAAAAGTAGCCAGCAGCGGGTGAATTAACTAAGAAGTGTTTTTATATGGGAATAAATGAGGGTTTCTTGAGAAAAATGTCGTATTTGAGGACAAATCTGACTATATAATGCGGCATAGCCCTTGCACAGAACATAAACAAAGCGGTAAATAAATAAGAAAAAAAGAGAAGTGGAAGCGACATGAGCAAGTCAAACAGTACAGACGCAAAAAATACACTGTATTGTTCCTTTTGCGGCAAAAGCCAGCATGAGGTTCGCAAACTAATCGCCGGGCCGACGGTATTCATCTGTGATGAATGTGTCGAGCTGTGTATGGATATTATCCGCGAAGAGGGTAAAACCAGTGCGGGGGATGCCAAAGAGGGCGTGCCAACTCCGCAAGAAATTTGCGATACACTGAACGATTACGTTATCGGGCAGAATTACGCCAAGCGGGTTCTTTCCGTTGCCGTCCACAATCATTATAAGCGCTTAAACCATGCGGGCAAGCCAGGTGATGTTGAGCTGGCTAAATCAAATATTATGCTCATCGGGCCAACTGGTTGCGGTAAAACGCTGTTGGCGCAAACTTTGGCGCGCATTTTGGATGTACCGTTCACAATGGCCGATGCCACTACGTTGACCGAAGCTGGGTATGTGGGCGAAGATGTTGAAAATATCATTTTGAAGCTACTGCAATCCGCCGATTACAATGTGGAGCGGGCGCAACGCGGCATTGTCTATATTGACGAGGTCGATAAGATTAGCCGCAAATCCGATAACCCCTCAATCACGCGTGATGTTTCAGGTGAGGGCGTGCAGCAAGCCCTTTTGAAGATTATGGAAGGCACGGTTGCCTCAGTACCCCCGCAAGGTGGGCGTAAACATCCGCAACAGGAGTTTTTACAAGTCGATACCACTAATATTTTGTTTGTGGTTGGCGGTGCCTTTGCCGGGCTTGAAAAAGTAATTGCCGCGCGCGGTAATTCCGTCAGTATTGGTTTTGGCGGCGAACTTAAAGAGGAAGAAGACCGCGATACTGGCGAAATCCTTAAAGACATCGAGCCAGAAGATTTGGTGAAATTCGGTCTTATTCCTGAGTTCGTTGGCCGTTTACCCGTCATTGCTACTCTGACCAATCTCGACGAAGCGGCATTGGTCACTATTCTAAGCCAGCCGAAAAACGCGTTAGTTAAGCAGTACCAATTGATGTTTGATATGGAAAATGTCCGCCTCAGCTTTAACGAGAGTGCATTGAAGGCTATCGCTGGGCGAGCTATCAAACGTAAAACAGGCGCCCGTGGTTTGCGCTCGATTATGGAGAGCATCTTGTTGGATACCATGTACGACCTACCGACATTCGAAGGTGTAGAAGAGGTCGTCATTAACGCCGAAGTCGTAAACGGTAGTGCTAAACCATTGTTAATATATGCAAACAAAAATAAAAAGGCAGGTAAAGCTTCTTAAACTTTCCGCTTCCAATCGGGTTGTTTTCTTTCTTACAGTTTCCTGCCCCGTGCTTTATTATGGACAAATGCCGGGGAGGCGAAATATCTGAACCCAATTTTTGTGCTGGGGGATAAATTATGGAACACTCTAAATTATTCCGTATCTTTTATTTTTAGAATGGTTATAATATGAGCCATCATGAACTTAAAAGACCTAAAATATCTTGTAGCTGTGGCCGAACATCAGCATTTCGGCAAGGCAGCGGATGCGGTGTTTATTTCCCAGCCAACCCTGAGCGGCCAAATAAAAAAGCTGGAAGATCGGCTCCAAATCACTATATTTGAGCGCACAACGCGGGGTGTCAATATAACGCCTATTGGCGAGAAAGTTATTGATGAAGCTCGGCAAATCATGGTTCATGCGCAAAATATTGAGAACATGGCGGCGGCTCAATCAGGTATTTTGTGCGGAGAGTTGAAACTTGGTATTATTCCGACAATTGCCCCCTATTTGGTTCCGCATTTTCTATCTCAAGCCCTTACGGATCACCCTAAATTGGCTCTTTCGTTACATGAAGACAAGACGGAAGCATTGTATGCAATGTTGGCCAACTTTACAATTGATGCTGCTATAATCGCGACAGAAATTCCACCTGAAAACATCGAAGAAATAGAATTGTACAGCGAAGAATTTTTGTTGTTATGCCCGGCGACCCATTCTCTAAGCAAAAAACCCCGCATTCAAGCCCACGATATTAACCCTGAAGATTTGCTGTTATTGCCAGAGGGGCACTGTTTACGTGACCAAACCTTGGAGTTATGTAAGTTAAACAGCGAGTCAGTGAGCGGGCAGGCGGACTTACGCGATGCGGGGTTACAGACCGTGATTGAACTGGTTCGTGCCGGTAGGGGCTATACGTTCTTACCCAAATTAGCCACGGGTGCCCTGAATGATCAAACTGGCTCGACTTCTCTTAAGCGCTTCTCGCCAAAGCCCAAAAGAACTGTGCGGATAATTTTTCGCAAGTCTTTTCCCCGCAAATCATGTCTTATAGCCTTAGCCAAACTTATTTCTGCTACACCGAGTCTTAATACTGACTTGGCTTTACTAGTGCAATAATACGCTTATCGGTTTTACCAATAAATCACATCGTAACTACCAATTTCAAATTCAATTTTTTCACCTCTATAGAGAGACAGCAACAGCGCATTCCGTGCTTTTGAATGTTAATTTAGCGGAGATTATTATGAAAACGAAGTTTTTACTAACGGTGGCAGTGAGCACCTTGATATTAGGTGGGAATGCATTTGCACAAAACCCACAGCTTACCCAAGATTCTGGTGCGCCAGTATCTGACAACCAAAACTCTAAAACTGCAGGTGAGTTTGGCGGCGTTTTGCTGGAAGATTTTCATTTGATCGAAAAGCTGGCACGCTTTGACCGTGAGCGTATTCCCGAGCGGGTTGTGCATGCACGCGGTACTGGCGTTGAGGGTGAGTTTGTGGTTACAAATTCTGAAATTAGTGACTATACTACAGCGTCCCTGTTCTCGAAGAGGGGCAAGACAACTCCGGTATTTGTACGGATGTCCACGGTAATCCACCCAAAAGGCTCGCCCGAAGCTTTGCGCGATCCACGCGGGTTTGCCACCAAGTTTTACACAGACCAAGGCAATTGGGACCTGGTAGGTAATAATCTACCGGTTTTCTTTATTCGTGATGCGATAAAATTTCCTGATATGGTGCATAGCTTAAAACCTTCCCCAGTAACAAATCAGCAAGACCCGAACCGGTTTTTCGACTTTTTCTCCCATCTTCCGGAATCGACAAATATGCTCACCCAAGTTTATACAGACCTCGGCACTCCTGCTGGCCTGCAATATATGGACGGAAATTCGGTGCATGCCCTGCGTTTGATTAACAAAGGCGGAGATACTGTATTTGCCAAGTTTCGCTGGAAAAGCCGTCAAGGTGTTAAAACACTGACGGCTTCAGAAGCAGCCGCCAAACCTTTTAACTTTGCGACTAAAGCTCTCTATGCCGATATTTCGGTTGGAAAATATCCTAAATGGGATTTGAACGCGATTATCCTTGACCCCAAAGACATTGGCAAGCTTGATTTCAACCCTTTTGATGCCACGAAAGATTGGGCCGAAGAAGGTTCAGTGTTCAAAACCATCAAAATTGGTACGATGACCCTCAATAAAGTGCCGGACAATTTCTTTGCCTCAACCGAGCAAGTCGCATTTTCACCGGGTGTTTTTGTACCAGGGATAGCCGCTTCGCCTGATCGGCTTTTGCAAGGACGTTTGTTCTCATATTCTGATACGCAGCGCTACCGCGTTGGTACCAATTACCAGATGTTGCCTATAAATGCGCCGCGTGTGACGGTACGTAATGGCAGTCAAGACGGCGCATTGAATTTTGGCAAGCCAAGCGGAGATGTGAATTACCAACCATCGCGCACCCGCAATGACAATGCTTATTCTGACAATGCCAAAATCACAATGGCGTCCTATGTCATTACTGGCACAGCGCAAAAAAAGGCCATCAGTATTAAAGCGCCGTTCAAGCAAGCGGGAGAGTTTTACCGCTCGTTAGACGCCGGGCAACAAACCAACCTAATCAACAACCTTGCTGGTGATTTGGGGCAGGTGAAAAATTCTGAAGTGAAAGAAATCATGGTGACACATTTTTTCCTCGCGGATAAGGACTACGGTATGCGCCTAGCCAAAGCCGTCAACGTCAATTTGACAACGGTAAAACGCCGCGCCAACAAAATTCAGATGGCTTCGCAATAATTTGCAGTCATTCTGTGGCGCAACATTCGCCCCCAAATTTTACGCTAATGTTGCGCCAATTTTTTACGCCAACTTTCACGAAAGAAATATCATGAAGTATTTTATAACAATCATTATTCTGCTCGCCAGCGTATTACCCATGAATGCACATAGTGGCGAAACATATTCATCCGAAAAAATAGCAGTCTTATATTTCGACGCGGCTCGCAAGGGTCAGGTGGAGATATTACAAGGCTTGATTGAGGCTGGTGCCCCCATAGAAGCACGTAACAAAAAGGGATTTACGGCTTTTATCTTGGCAGCCTATAACAACCAAGCTGAAACTGTTACTTACCTTGCGGGTAAAGGCGCAGATGTTTGCGCAGGAGACAGCAAGGGTAACACCGCACAAATGGGCGTAGCATTTGCTGGCCATGATGATATGGCGCGCAAATTGTTGGGTTATAACTGCGAAATTGATGCCGTTAATAATAATGGCCAAACTGCTTTAATGATGGCGGCGCTATTCGGGCGTACCAATCAGGTGCAATTGCTGATTAGCCGGGGCGCTAGGGTTGATAAAAAGGATGGTTTAGGCAACAGCGCAATTTCTCTTGCGGAACAACAAGGCAATCAGAAAATGGTGACTGTGCTCAGGACTTTGCGCTCGACCGGGTAAATATCTTGCGCACGCCGAAATAAAGCCTGTAACTGTTTATTTCCATTTCTACATATGTATGGGTTGATATGGGGGTGTTACTTCCCCATATTCGAGTGAAGAGCAAACACTTAATGTGAAGAATCAGTATGACCGATACGCAAAAAACACCAAATAAAGCAGTAAAAGAAATATCACAAACGTTACCAGTCCTGCCCCTGCGTGATATAGTGGTTTTTCCGCATATGGTTGTGCCGCTGTTTGTGGGCCGCGAGAAATCTATCAAAGCGCTGGAGGAGGTGATGAAGGCGGATAAGAAAATCCTTCTTTTGACCCAGAAAAACGCCAAGACCGAAGATCCGACCATCGAAGATATTCATGATATAGGCTGTATTGCGAAAATCCTGCAATTGCTGAAATTGCCGGATGGTACCGTGCGCGTACTTGTTGAGGGCGGGACACGGGCGCAAGTGGCTAAGTTTACTGATCATGACGACTATTTCGAAGCGGTAGCTAAGCCGATTGCTAGTCAAAATAAAGCCACCAAAGCTACTAAAGTTTTGATGCGCAGTGTTTTTGACCAATTCACCAAATATGTCAAACTTAACAAGAAAATCTCCGAAGATATTGTCACCGCAGTTTCTGACACCAAAGAACCAGGAAAATTGGTCGATACGATTGCCGTTCACCTCAATGTAAAAATAGCAGAAAAACAAAAACTGCTATCTGAAACCAACATCACTAAACGGCTTGAAACTTTATTTTCCTTCATGGAGGGCGAGATCAGTGTGTTAAAGGTCGAGAAAAAAATTCGAGGTCGTGTTAAGCACCAAATGGAAAAGACCCAGCGCGAGTATTATCTTAACGAACAAATGAAGGCTATTAAGACCGAACTTGGCTCAGAGGAAGACAGCGATGAGATTGCTGATCTAGCCAAAAATATTGCCGAGACTAAATTCACCAAGGAAGCTCGCAAGAAAGCCAAAGCAGAGCTGAAAAAGCTATCGCAAATGTCGCCAATGTCGGCTGAGGCCAATGTGTCTCGTAATTATCTCGACTGGTTGCTGTCCGTGCCGTGGGGCAAGAAAAAGCGTGTGCGCAAAGACCTGGTGGAAGCCCAAACCATTCTCGACCGCGAGCATTACGGGCTGGACAAAGTCAAAGAGCGCATCATTGAGCATTTGGCCGTGCAGACACGTATGAAAAAACTGAAAGGCCCAATCCTGTGTTTGGTTGGCCCCCCGGGTGTTGGTAAAACCTCATTGGGCAAATCTATCGCCGAAGCTACGGGACGCGAATTTGTGCGTGTTTCATTGGGCGGGGTGCGCGACGAGAGCGAAATTCGCGGTCATCGCCGGACTTATATAGGTTCTATGCCGGGCCGGATTATCCAGCGGATGAAGAAAGCCAAATATACCAACCCGATGTTCCTGCTCGACGAAATTGATAAAATGGGCAGTGATATGCGCGGCGATCCGTCTTCTGCATTGCTCGAAGTGCTTGATCCGGAACAAAATGCTAATTTCAATGACCACTATCTTGAGGTCGATTACGATTTGTCTGATGTGATGTTTGTGACCACGGCGAATACGCTGGATATTTCACCGCCGCTCTTGGACCGTATGGAAATTATCCGTATTCCGGGTTATACCGAAGACGAGAAAATTGAAATTGCCGAGCAACATTTACTGGGCAAGCAAATTAAAAACCACGGTCTGCGTAAGGGTGAATTTGCCATCAAGACCGAAGCTATTCGTGATATTATCCGCTATTACACCCGCGAAGCAGGTGTGCGGAGTTTGGAGCGTGAATTGGCGCGTTTGGCGCGGAAGTCCGTTGCCAAAATCGTGGCCAAAAAAACCAAAAAAATCACCATCACGTCTAAAAATATTGGCGATTACTTGGGTGTACAGAAATTCCGTTTCGGTGAAGCCGACGACGAAGATCAAGTTGGCATGGTCACTGGTTTGGCATGGACGGCAGCTGGCGGGGATATTCTGACCATCGAAGCGGTCTCTATGTCGGGACGCGGTAAAATGACCATTACTGGTAATCTCAAAGACGTGATGAAAGAAAGCATTTCTGCGGCCAATGCCTATGTGCAGTCCCGCGCCCCAGAATTTGGCATCAGCCCGAAAGTGTTCCGCACCACAGATATTCACGTCCACGTACCAGAAGGTGCCACGCCAAAAGACGGCCCCTCAGCCGGAGTTGGTATGGCAACAGCTATGGTTTCCGTGCTAACGGGTATCAAAGTCCGCAAGGATATTGCCATGACAGGCGAGATTACATTGCGCGGTCAAGTCTTGCCAATCGGTGGCCTCAAAGAGAAATTACTGGCGGCACTGCGCGGCGGTGTGAAAACCGTATTAATTCCTATTGACAATGCCAAAGACCTGGCAGATATACCCGAAAATGTTAAATCCAAGCTGGAGATTATTCCGGTAGCAACGGTTGACGAAGTATTGAAAAATGCGCTCACGAAACCTTTGACACCAGTAGAATGGACAGCTAAAGACGAAGCCGAACTGTCCGGGATGTTTTCCAAAGTCGGTTCACAAGATCAAGGCGGTATTATCGCTCATTGATTTTTAAGGCAATCCAAGACGCATGTTTTGGGGGTGATTAGCTCAGATGGTAGAGCATCTCCTTTACACGGAGAGGGTCAGCGGTTCGATCCCGTTATCACCCACCAGCCTTCGCTCGCTTAAGCGAGCTTCGGATCGGCAAGCCGCGCCAAGCTGGAGAGGTTTGGAATTGCCGATCAGGTGCAGCGCAAAGGCTATCGGGGGCATCCTTTGTCCAAGGCCGATAAAATCTGAAACGCCGAGATCGCCGTGACCAGATCAGGCGGCGAACGCCCATTTGCCACCTAGTGCGAAGCGTGCCTCTTGTACAAGGCCCGCTACGGACTGGAACGAACGCGGCTGATGGGGTTGGCGAAGAACCTGACCTTTTACGGCTTGGCCGCCGTGGCACTCAACATCCAAAAAGGCGCGAAATTTTTGAGGCTCTACGGCTTGCCTGAACCTGCAAACACGGGATAAACGTAGGATAAAGGGCAAGGAAGTTGCGCGCAAACCCCAAAAAAATGCAAAACAACAGTGCGAAGTCTGCCCTCTTGGTACAATAAAACCCGCCAAAGCCCCCTAAACAAAACACCTTACACAAAACTCATCACTATCAGGGAAAATAACGTGTTATACAGAGGTCTCAACATATATACGTCAAAACAAAATTCGGATTATCAGATATTTTGGGTATACATGCAAATTTTTGGCAAATGGCTTGACTCTAAGTGTTGTAACGCCAACATTTTGGCTATGAGTATAAAACATAGTTTTGCAGAGGTTTGCTGCTCTTTCCTTCCTCCGTTTTTCCCAAAAGGGACTTCCAAGAGGGCGCAGGGGGAAGTGGGCGCCTCTTGGCGCTTGATTGGGGGACAACCTTTTGCCTTGCGCCAGAGTAGAGTTGTTCCCCCCATCCCCCTGCGGGGTACTTCCCCCGTAAAAAACGGAGGAAGGAGAAGTTATGACCTCTAATTTACCAGCTACTATTCCCTCTCTTGCCCGCGCGTTTGAGCGTGAGCGTGAGGACTTGCGGGCGCTCATTAATAGTGAGGATTTATCGTCTCATAAGGCGGTGTCTGAAGCGCGAAGGGCGCTGGACCGGACGGGGGATATATTTGCCAAGACGACGGATGATATTCAAATCCAAAAGGCCGGGCTTTGGTTGCTTGAGATGGTCAAGTCCGGGGCAGGGGTTTTGGACAGGGGGGCTAAGGCGGATGTGGTGTGGCGCGAAGTGCCCAATACATCGCCGCGCGTTATTGCGGGCAGTACTTTGTTTTACGGATCGGCGCTCCTGTTTTTGGTGGCGGGTCTTTTGCAAGGTTCGACCCTGACTATGTTCGCCGCAGTGGTTATGGCGGCGCTGCGGTTCTTTGACCCTAAGGATTGGAAAAACCTGCTGGGTAAAATCCCGTTTTTCGGGCGCGGAAAACAGAAGCTATTGGAAGCGCCCGACGGGCATAGGTTTTTGGCTGATGCCCATGTGTCGGTTGAGGCTGCGGGTTATGTGGATGCGCTGGCCGAAGCTTTGCGCACTGCCGACCATATTTTACTGCGCTTGGCGGAACCTGTGCTGGAAACCACATGGACGGACGATGGGCGGGTGATGCATTTCGTGCAAGGATTGCTGGAAGCCCGGGCTGTGGATGATGGGCATTTTGCCTTGAAACTGGTGGGCAGCGAGCTTGAAAGTATTTTGAATGCGGACGGGATTGAGGTGGTGAATTATTCGCGGAAAACCGCTAAATTGTTTGACATTCTCCCGGCGCTGGACTTGGAAGACGGCAATACCAAGCAAGCGGCTCCGGCTTTGATACAGGGTGATAAAGTCTTGCGGCGCGGTACGGTGTGGCAAGCATGAGCGGTGATAAAACAAAACAACTGGAATTTATCGGCTATGACCTCGGTCACGGGGAAACTTCTGTGGCGCGAGCTTATGGTGGTTCATCGCGAGAGCCGGAAATTATTGAACACGCAGGCGAGAAAAGTTTTGTCAGTGCTGTGGCGCGGGGTAAATCGGGAGTTCGTATTGGTGCGCAAGCCGTTAATATGTCTGCCCTAGGGAAAGGCAAGAACGAGGTTTGGGTCAAGTTTAAAAGCCGCGACCTCAACGATAGCTCGACCGAAATTCCGACGCGGTTGTTCACGCAAACTTTGTTCAATGATTTGGCCGCAGACAAGAAAATTGACGGTCTGAAAACCAGTCGGTTTATTGTAGGCTGCCCGTCTGGCTGGAGCGGCAATGATCGGGACGATTATAAGGATTTGATGCAAGCATCCGGCCTATCCATGGTGCGTATTGTCCCCGAAAGCCGTGCCGCTTTGATGACGGCTCTGGAGCAGGGTTATTTGTCTTTGGAGGCTGCGCGGTCTAGCGTGCTTATCGTTGATATTGGCTCTTCAACCACGGATTTCACCTATTGCTATGATTTGGAAGCCGAGGATGTTGGCCATAATATTCTAGGCTCCGGGCTTCTGGATACGCTGATATTGGAGCGCAATTTGGCGCGACAGCCGGAGCGTAAAAAGATCGAAAAGTTAATTAACAAATATCCGTGGTACAAACCCATAATGGAATATTGGTGTCGCTTGGCTAAGGAACAGTTTTTTAATGGAGAAGGCTCGCCCGTCGAAATTATCCGCAGGTTGCCCGTAGCGGGCGGCGTATTGTTTGAAATCCGTATGGATAGCAAAGACGCCGACGCAATTTTAAAGACCAAGATAGACGCCCTGAACGGGTTTTCCTGGCCGCAGACATTTAACTATGCCCTTAAGGAATCCGTAGAGCGGCTCGGCGGTCGGCACCCGCAAACGGTATTGCTCACGGGCGGGGCGTCGCGCTTACCTTTGGTGGCTCCGGCCTGCGAAAAAGCTTTCCCGAATGCACGGGTTGTCAGGGGCGCGGAGCCTGAGTTCGCCATTGCACGCGGCTTGGCGTGGCTTGGTCGGTTCGAATATTTACACGGCGGCTTTAAAACCGCCATTGGCGAATTGGTCAAAGACGGCGGCCCGGTGTTTGCAAAAGCCCGTGCCGCCAGTGATAATCTCGGCGACGTATTGGCACCCGTATTGGTCGATGCGCTGATTGATGCTTGCGTTGTGCCTGCCTTTGGCGATTGGCGTCGCGGCGAAATTAAAGCGCTCAATGATGTGGAAGACGCGCTCAACACACGGGTTACGGAATGGCTATCGAGTGATGCAGCGCAGAAGACTTTGCGCCCCGCTATCGAGGATTGGTTTGCCGGCCTGCAACGTAATATCGAGCAAATCACCGACCCGCTCTGCCGTGATCATAATCTGCCCGCTATGGTGTTGTCTTTGGATGATAGCACCCATGTCAGTAAACATCTTGAGGGGCTGAGCGTTGCCGCTCCCAAAATCACAAGTTTAGAGAGCGATACGGCTTTGGTCGGCACAACCATCTCTGCCGTGCTTATTGGGGTGTTGTTATCACAAGCACATTTACTAGCACCGCTGCTCGGTAGCCCTATCGGCATTGCCATTGGCGGTGTTCTCGGTCTGGGTAGTTTTATCTTTGGCAAGAAAGCACTGGAGGGCAAATTACGCGCCGCAAATGTACCGCGTGTTATGCGCATGTTGATGACGGACGGGCGGGTGCGCAAAGCGGCCAAGAAACAACGGGGTGAACTCATTAACGCCGTAGCCAATGCGTGGAACGAAGACGCCTCAGAACGGTTTGCTGGCGAATTGGTCGAGACCTTGAACACGGCATTTATTCAACGCGCCGATGAACGCGCCGTCTTGTTTTTGTTGTAGAGAGCGGCTAAAGGCAGGTATGCGAGATCGTTTTTTCTATCCATTATTGGTGTTGGTAATAACCGGGATTATAGCCTTGGGGCTGTTGCCGGGCATACGGCACACCAATTTGAACCCTGTGGATATAATAGCCGAGGGTTATAGCCTGAACGGTACGGATTTGCAAAAACTCACCGCAGCCCCCGGCACAGAAATAAGCTTTGTTGACGGTGTCGGAGATTTGCCATTGCTCGCCGTACTTTCGTCCAACAACCCGCGCAGATTTGCACCAGCCTCGGCGGGTGTATTCGGAACCCTTGGCCCTAATTACGAAGCCGGGTTTGGCGGACATAGTCTGGAGATAACCATCACCGCCCGTTCTGGCCGCACCAAACCGCTGGACGAGTTTAAGGCCGGATATTTTACCGTTGGGGCAGGGGATAGTGGCTGGAAAAACTTTACTCTGTCAGAAGACTTTGCGGAATACAGTTTCACATTCAAAACCAATCCACCCAAAGGAAACCCCGGCAATGATTTTATTGGTATTTGGCCCGGTGACGAAGGCAAAGGCGAAACCATGGAGCTTAAATCCATTCGCATTGAAGTGCTACAGTAGGGCGCATTGAAGTGCTACAAAAAATAGGTGTTACACGCGACCATAATTTAATGCCGCGTCGCATAAGAGATAGGCGCGACCTTTTTCGCTTTCCAACCGGGTGCGGATGGCTTCGCGGTCACCAGCTAAAAGCTCTATTGTGCGGTCAAAACGGGTAGCAAAGACGATTGCTTTGTCACTGAGCGCATCATCGACGGTGAGTGATTTCACCAAATGCTCGACCGGGTTTTTCAAGCGTGCCACCACACATCGGCTCATAGCTTCATGGCCATTGGCGGCTCGCGCATTGGTGGCTTCGATGATGCAGCCTTCGTCGACAACAGCATTTGCAGACAGACCAAGTTGTGCTAGGTCTGCAATGAGGATTTCTTCGTCCGTTGGTGGTGGGTTTGTGTTCAAGGGTTCTGGAGCTACAGTTTTACCGACTATATCAAGTGCAGACGGTTCTTTTTCGTCACCGCGCCCACCAAACAAATTACGAAACAGGCCAGATTTTGCTTTTGGTTTATTGGGTTCCTCCAAAGGGGCGGTGCGGCGCACTGCCTCGTCAGCAGAAGGGGGCGTTGGCTCGGATGTTTGCACCGCTTTTGTATTCGCCGTGGGTATATCAAGTGGTGCAGACTCCAGCGGTTCAACTGTCTGCCGAATCATGTCCGGTTCAATCATTTGTCCGCCTAAATCAAGAGATGCCTGTTCTTGGTACGTTTGCTCTTGGGGTGCCTGCTCTACAATAGTAGAAATTGGTTCCGGATTGAATATTTCAACTGATTCCTCTGCCGGGTCGGGTTCAGTGTCAAGGTTAGGTTTGTCGTGCCCAGTGTCGATTATAGGTTTTAGCATTAACCTTGTACGTTTTTTGGTGTTTTTTGTCGGTCGCGCATCTGATGTTTCTGGTTCAAGTGCTGTCGGTTCCTCTGGTATAAGTTCCAACGATTTACGTTTCTTGTCGCCAATACGGCTTTGTAAATCGGCCATTTCTTGCTCAATGCGGATGATTTCTTTGCGGGTCAATTCAAGACTGTCTTGCACCCGTTTGGCAGCCATATCGCTAATGCTCTGGGCATGCTCAGTCGAATACTGCACCATATCGCGCATTTCCGCAAACCGGGTTTTAACGGCACCATCCGCGAGGGATGCGGCGGCAGCCAAAGCTTCGATTGTCTCCTTACCGGATTTGGAGGCATTGGACAGGCTTTCGGCACTGGCTTGCGCCGACAAGGACAGATTGCGCATTTTCACAAGCCTTTGTTCCATGCTCGCCCCTAGAGCTGTTTGTTCATCGCGCAGATGCTCAATCATAGCGGTTAATTCGCCTGCGTGCTTTTTGTATACGTCGTCCAACTCTTCGGACCGAAGGCGGATAATGTCGCCGAGCGATTTGATGTCTTCATGGCTCGCACTGAGTGTAGCAGAAGCTTGAACGGTGTTGGCGTGGACAATATCGGACGCCGAGTTGATTTTCGCAGTGGCACCTTCGACACTGATCCGGGCTTCCTTAATCTTTTGTTCGGCGATTTGTACAGATTTGGCAAGATTGTCGGTGTGCATGGTTAAGTTTGTCGATAAGGATTCCATACTGTCATCAAGGGATGCTGTCATGGATTTAAGCGTTGCATTTTGGCTCTCGACCGACGCGTTGATCTTATCAACTGTTTCGCGCGACCCTGCATTGGCCGTATCCAGAGCATGGGTTTGGTTCTTGATAACATCTTCCATAGAGGACAGTTGCCCGACGGCTATGTTGAGCTTTTCATTAACCTCATCGACCTGTGATGCAATGGCGGCTGCCATAATTTTGCTTTTGCCAATAACCCGTTCATCGGGCGAAATCAGGGCACTGGCCGTTTGGGCAAGGGTATGAGCTTGGCCGGATATCCCTGCTAATTGTTTGAGAGCATAGCCAGCCACAACTATTAACAGGGCAGGGCCTATGATTAAACCAATAATGGTTGTCCATTGTAAGGCGGAATAGGATTGCCAATTGGCACCGATTTTTAGCACCGCAAACAAAAGCCCTGCTACGAGGGCTAGCCAGAACAAGACTGTGATAATCGTTAGTTTCTTCACCCAGCCATAATCTGGCGTATCTCCCTGCGGTGTAGAGAAAGCTTGGGCTTGGGGTGAATTTGGTGCTTTGCTCGCCAAGGCCTCGGGTAGCGCAGGGGCTTTTGGCGTTTGTTCTGCCGCTTTTTGGACAACGGGTTTGGTCAACTCCAGTGTATCCTTCGTTTTATCGGTTGATAAACCGTCACTGATATCCGTTTCTATACTGGTTATTTTCATTTTTCATCTGCCAATTCTTGCATTTATAGCGATTTTACCCCCGTTAGGGAAATATTCGTGAGTTTATCCTATACTGAACATCACTAAGGGAAAAGGTTAAACAAGACTTTACCTAGTGGGTGAATTGGAAAAGGGGGGCCTTATGGCCAAAGTAATGACGCGCTTGACGGCGCAAGAACAATCATATTTGCGTATGGGGCTAGACCAACCTGGCGGTAAACTGCCGCTATTTGATGGTCGAGGTCAGGAGATTGACAGCAGAACTATACTCGCTTGCATCAAAAAGGGCTATGCAAAGCGATGGTTTGCCAATCCGCTCAAGCCAGAATGGCTGGTTTGTCGCTTGACCCAACAAGGGCGCCGCGCTGCTCAAACTTAGGTTTGATTTAGCCTAGCTTTGCCGAATTGGGCGTTTAGTCTGGTCTAGCCAATAATACGCATCATCACAGATTTTTGTGATTTCTCGCCGTCCTTGTGGTTCTTTTTGTCTTCGGCTTTTAGCCCCAAAAACATGAATGCTATGAGAAGGCTTGCATTGAGTAGCCATTTTAAAGTGTCCATAGTGTCCCCGCATGAACTTTTGTTTGAATTACGGTGCTTGTCGTATGTACACGATATGGTCTTATTTGCAAGGGAATGTATTGCCAATATTACGCGATAAAGGTGAATTTTCGTTAAGGTTGGTCAGGTTTCACGCGATAAACAAGTAAAGTTTCATCTGTATCAAGTTCAATTTTTTCCAGCCAGTAGGGGGGGGCGCCGGCGATCAAATTTGCCAAAACGCCGTCTGAGCCATAGCCAAGCATCATTTTGGTTTCATTGCTGTCGCGACAAGCAATTACATAATCCGCTTGCATTTTAGCCACGGCGCGCTTGGCAGTTGCCTCGTCTTCAATGAACATATCCAGTGCGGCCAATATTCCGCTGGTATTGCGGTGATAGGGTGCCGAGGTCACACTTAGATCCGTAAATTTAAGTATCGGTGCGCCAAGGTCAATTTGGGTGAGCGCTGTTCCTACGGGCAAGGCGGCTAATTTGCTGAGCACAATTTGGCTAAAACATTCTTGGACTTTCAGTTCCGATTCTAGGGAGTTGCTGTTTTCCGCCGTTTCTTTTGTATTGTTAGAAGGGGCAACTATACTGATCAGAATTGGCAATGTTATGGGCGATAATACAATAATTATGGCGCTACGAATTAATATCATTTTTGCTCTCGGCTTAAATTTCCCAGCCCATGAAAGCATTTTCAAGACTACGGACGCGGCAAGAGGAATGGCAAGTGCGTTACTCACGAACATTAATCTGGTTTGTAGCAAGCCAGCGATCAAAGTCAGCACGACAAAAACGAGCATTGTCCGCTCTATTAGAGCCAAAGATTTGTTCTCGGTTTTTGCCGCCCAAAAATATCCGACTATTGCCATTATAGGTAAGAAAACTGCGGCTACGCCCGAAGCGATACCGTCTGCAAGAAATTGTATAAAATTACCCGCTTCGGCAACATTGGAGAGCCATATTTCGACCAAGCGCGGGTCAAGATTGGCATAGGGGCCTTCTATGCAGTGGGGGTAAAGCGCAACCGTAACGAGGAGAGCCAGGCTCCCGAAAACACCTGCGAGAACAAACCGACCTATGGGCGTTCTGATGTGGTTACTGGCTAGGCTCAGGCCCCACATAATCAGGGCGATGGCAAGGGTGAGCTGGGTGTAAACAACGGATAATGCATCGCATGAAGGGGTAAACCAACGTGTCGGCGGAGCGCTAATCATGAGGCAAATGACCGTGGTTGCAGCCATAGCAAGACTGAAATACCGCATTTTTTGCGCGGCCATATTTTCAGCGAACACCCATATCAAAACCACAGCAATACAGGCAGCAGCCACATAAGGTGCGCTTTCGATGCCAACATACAGGCCTACACCGCACAATATGCCAGCATAGACCATATTCTTGGGTTTATTGAGTGACGTAATGATGAACCAGCATGTGGCCAGCGCCATAACAATTTGCAGGCTGTGATGGTCTATGCGGCCCATACCAAACTGGGTGAACACACCAAAGGACAGGATCAAAATTGCGGCAGAAACGACGGGCGTTGCTCTTGATTCGAACAGTTTTCCACATAAAGTGGTCACCAGATAAAGACAGATTATGAGCATAATGCTCGGATAGGCAATTACTGTGACAAGTTCTGCTTTGGCTTGCCCAAGCAAAGGGGTCAAAATTTTAATAGGGCCGCCAATCAGCACATCTGATAACCGCGACCAATGGGAATAAAGTGGATCGACAGGATTAAGCCTATATTGGTGCATATCAAACCAGTTTTGACCACCGAGCCAGTCGCGGATTTCGACCATGCGCATATAGTCATCATTATTGGCAAGCTCACCCCGTAGCAAGCTTTCAGCACTACGCGTCCATTTGAGGTACACAAACAATAACCAGATCAGCCAGACACTGCCGTGTCGCTCTATCAGATATTCGGCACGCGGCGATAAGCTGTCTGGTTTTGCTTTGTTGACTTTACTCAAGAGAAAACGTCACTTTCAGAACTGGCAACAGGTTCCGGGCGGATGAGGGGGCGGCGCGTTGCGTACATAATCAGGCAGACCAAAGACAGGCTGACAACCAACATGATGCTGTCCAATTGCGTGTTTAGGCCAACTTTGAAAATGGTTGGCGTTGGCAGGGCGGAATTATCATAACCGACAACTGCTGCGGCAAACATATTGTTGGCGGCATGCATACCGATGGCGGTTTCTAGGCCGCCGTCTATATAAGTTAGCACGCAGGCGAACATACCGAACAAGAAATAGCCGGACAAGGCCACCCAGATTGAATGCTCTTTCACGGTTTCAGCGACCTCTGGATTGCCCAAATGCAAGGAGGCAAAGGCGGCGCTGGTTACGACAAAAACAATCCACGGATTTTTGATATATTTGCCGAGGCCTTGATTGAGGTAACCTCGCAGGGCGATTTCTTCTGTGGCCGATTGTAGGGGGATAAACAGCAGTGTGATTGGCAGGTATTTCCAGAACCGCGACGGATCAAACACCAATTTGGCTTCGCTAAGCCCTGTCACATGGGTGCCGAAACTAAATAGCGCCGCTATGGCCCAAAGCACTAACATGGCGAATATCATGCGCCGCCAGCGGAATTTGAAATGGGCGGTGTGCAGGGATAGTATTGTGCGTTTCTGCACATGTTTGACCCCCAGCCACAAGCCAAGTGCCATGGGCGGGAACATCAAGAGCATAAACATATACACCAAAGCACTTTTGGATAACCAGCTATTGAGCAGTTGGGCATCTTCGGGGCTAGAGCCGGTCATCATAAAATTAACGAGGGCTGCAAAGGAAATAATGCCGAATATTGATGCGATAAATGTGTTGGTTTTACCGGATTCTTCTGATGACTTATTTCTGAGGACATAGACTAGAAAGGCGATGAGCGACCCGAGTATCACGGTCGCCATGGCGAGCATATAGCCAATTCCCGTACCCGCACTTTCGTCCGACTGGCTTTCCATCACGGCTTCCATTGAGGACGGATCGATAATGATGCCAATGACTGCTAGAGGGATGCCAAATATTATTTGGCCGTAAAACCACATCATGATCGCAAACCAAAATACGGCGATCCATGTCCACCAATTGGTGTTGCTGTTATTGGCCTGACTGAAGAAGGCCTGAATTGGTGTTTGGTTTGTCATGAGGATCCCCGGATAAGTTTTCGCAAGTTTATGCGTACACTACCTAGCGGGGAAACTTTAACGTATCCATAAAAAAACCGCCGTCCCTAGGGACGGCGGTTCGGTTGCCCACAGCTTGGAAAAACTGTTATCGGCGATAATACGGCTGATCATATCTCGGTACGCCGTAGCATTGTACAATTTGCTCGGAACCTTGAACGATATATGTGCCGTCATAAGGGTTGCCACATTGCAACACACTAACCTGCTCGGCGTGGCCTTGGTGGAAGCCGTCTATCACAACACGCTGACACTGGGTTGTGGCCTGATAATTGGCATAGGACATATAGCCCGGCTGATAAAAACTGTAGCGAGATGGCGCCCAACGATGGCGGCTATAGCCTGGTTGCCCAAAGATAAAGCTTATACCCAGTGAGGAGCGGTAGTTTGTCTGATAACCATTATAGTAATCATTCCATCCTGTATTTCGGCCAACATGGCGTCTATTGTTCCAAAAAGGCCGAAAATTATTTTGGCGCCTTGCCTGACGCCGCCAATAACGCTCATTCCGAAGTTGTGCATTACGTCTGTCGGCACGACTGTGCGAACGGTCGTGACGTCTATGTTCACGAGCATCCCGCCTGTCATTCCGTCGGTGCGCACGATCATTGCGATCATGGCGCCTGTCGATCCTGATATTCCGCCTTTCATCCCGGCGATGCGAGCGATCCGAACGTTCGTCGCGGCGGTGTTCACGCGCCTCTCGTTGTTGGCGTTGCGCCCTTTCAAGGCGGCGTTGTCGTTGTCGATCATTCGACCAATCACCATAACCATTCCTGCGGTCTTCACGCCAATTACGCTCGCGTTGACCATTTGCTTTGGTGCGGCGATGGGTTTGCGCTTTAGATTTCGCACGGCGTTGCGCTTGTGCCTTGCGTTTATCGTGGGCGCGGTCAGCTTGATAGGTGTTGCCGTTAGTACGCGGGCTGGCTTTGTCGCCAGCATAGGCGCTCGGTGCAGCCATCAGTGCTGGCACGGCGACCGCCGATATCAGTGCGATCACGAGCGGCCTTGTCAATTTGTGGGAAAGCGCGTGGGTTGAATTTTGCTTGGTCATAATCGACTCCTTTGTTGCAGTTGTCTCTCTCTTAGCCATTAGCTGTTGAAAGCTGTCTGAAAGGGGTGTTCATCTGGGGTTAATAAATGTAAGAGGGGGCTATGAGAGACACGGAAATAGATTTTGAGCATATTAAGCAATATCTCGGCGATGATATTGAATTGACCAAAGAGGTGTTTGGCTTGTTCAAAAATCAGGTCGAGATGTGGTCACGCGGTATGACCCCTGATGCGGACGACGAGAGTTGGGGGGCAATAATGCACTCCCTAAAAGGTTCTGCCCGCGCTATAGGCGCCCATAAACTCGCAGAACTATGCGAAAAAGGCGAGGGGCTGAAAGGCGAAAAAGGCGGAATAGAAGTGCGGTCAGCCCATATACATGATGTGAAATTCTCTATCGAGAAAGCACTCATTGAAATAGGCAGGTGGGAATACCGCCAAACCCTTGCCTCTATGCGTTCATAAGCTTAGGGTCTGTTGACAATTATTGAAACAATAAGGGATAATTATGGGTAAGTTTAAGGAAAGTCGCTCACATATTTCCGTCTTTGGCGCATTATTGCGGGCGCGGCGTGAATTTGGTGGTAAGAAAGAAATCATCATTGACGCTGATGATCGGGTTTTGACCTATACTGACATGGTGCGGGCGTCTTTTGCGCTGGGTAGTGCGTTTAAAGCCATGACAAAGCCAAAGGAAAAAGTCGGTATTTTACTGCCGACCGGAGCCGGAAGTATTCTCTCGTTTTTTGCTCTGCAAGCTGCCGGGCGTATACCAGCCATGCTCAACTTTACTGCCGGCGCCCACAATCTATTAGCCGCTTTCAAAGCCGCCGAGGTTACCAAAGTTATTACCGCTCACCGCTTTATCAAAATTGGGCAACTAGAACCACTTATAGAAAAATTGTCACCCCATGTTGAGTTCGTCTATCTGGAAGATGTTCGCGATAATATGACCAAGAAAAACAAGATTGTAGCTGTGTTGGGGTCGCTTATGCCAACCCTGTTCATGGCCAAGCTGTCCCATAAAAAAGAAGCGGTTATCTTGTTTACATCCGGCACAGAAGGCGACCCGAAAGGCGTGGCGCTTTCCCATAAAAACCTGGTGGCTAATGTGGAGCAAATCCGGGCGCATATTGATGAGATTTACCCTGAAACCGATGTTATGTTTAACCCCTTGCCGACATTTCACTGTTTTGGCTTGACGGGTGGGGCGCTCTTGCCGTTGTTTTCCGGGGTTAAAGTGGCTCTTTATCCATCACCATTACACGTCAAAATGATTCCCGAGCGGATCAAGGCTATGGGCACGACAGTTATGTTTGCCACGGATACCTTCCTCAGCCGCTATGCCCGCGCTAGTAAGGGCGACGAGCTTTCGGGGCTTAGGTTCTGTGTATGCGGAGCCGAGCAAGTGCGCGACGAAACCCGTGCTTTCGTGCGTAAGAAATTTGATATGCAAATTTTGGAAGGTTACGGCGTCACTGAAACATCGCCCGTCCTCGCGGTCAACCAACCCACTGCCAATCGTTCTGGCACGGTTGGGCATATTATGCCGGGCATGGAACACCGTATTGAACCCGTCCCGGGTATTGAGCGCGGCGGCAGGTTATTTGTGCGTGGCCCTAATGTGATGATGGGCTATATAACAACGGATAACCCTGGTGTTATTCAACCGCTTGAGGGTGGTTGGCACGATACGGGTGATGTTGTCGAAATCGACGAAGACGGCTATATCGCTATTCGCGGACGGGTGAAACGCTTTGCCAATATTGGCGGTGAAACAGTGTCTCTGGCGGTGGTGGAAAACTGTGCCAGTGCGGTTTGGCCGGACAATCAACATGTCGCTCTCATTCGTCCAGATCCGAAAAAGGGCGAGCAAATCGTCCTCATATCCGATTGCAAAGAGGCTAACCGTACCGACATCCGCACATGGGCGCAAAACCACGGGGTCTCGGAACTGTCCATACCGCGTAAAGTATTTGTCGTCGATGAAATTCCGCTCTTGGGAACGGGTAAAGTTGATTTCAGTGGTTCAGCTAAGCTACTGGAAACATTAGAATAAAAAGCGCACACCCAATAAGGGTATGCGCTTTATGTGGTTTTAAGGTAGGACTTACCGTCCTTTCAGATATGCCAGCATAGTATCGGCATCCGAGACCTCAAATGGGTCGCTTGGACAATTATCCTCGAAGCCTTCTTCGGAGAACATTTTTGTGATTTTGGTGTCTTCTACAAGCATGGAATAACGCCATGACCTCATGCCAAAGCCGACATTGTCCTTATCGACCAATGCACCCATTTGACGGGTAAATGTGCCGCTACCGTCTGGGAGTAAGAATACGTTTTTGCGGTTTTGGCTGAGACCCCACTGATACATGACGAACGCATCATTGACCGACAGGCAAATGATTTCGTCAATACCTTGGGCTTTAAAGTCGTCGTATAATTCTTCGTAACGCGGTAAATGCGAAGTTGAACAAGTCGGTGTAAATGCGCCGGGCAGAGAAAATAAAACAACTTTCTTGCCCTTGAAAATATCATCAGATGTTAGTGGCAACCATTTGAACGGATTGTCACCGCCAATGCTTTCATCGCGGACACGGGTCATAAATGTTACATTAGGGACGTGGGTAGGCATAGGATTCTCCATAATTAGAATGATTCTAATGTGGGTATAGTGAGTATTGGACTTGATGCAAGGATAAAACTGGAGCTGGGGCAAAAAATCACACAACATTAAACACCACGGTCAGCAGAAACAGTGAAATTAATAGGTCCTGATCCTAATATATGATTTTATAAATTACACTATCGTTTCTGGTATTTTCCGCTAAACAAACCCTATGACTATTCTCGTGACAGGTGCTGCCGGATTTATCGGCCATAATCTTTGTCTCGCTTTGCTTTCGCAGGGTGAGCAGGTTGTGGGTGTGGATAATCTCAATGATTACTATGACCCGATGATTAAACATGCGCGGTTAGAGCGTTTGGCTGGATTTGAGCGGTTCCGTTTCGCCCAGCTTGATTTGGCGGATGATGGTGCGCTGGAAAAAGCCGTGTCGCCGGACGCTATCACCCATATTGTTAATCTGGCAGCCCAAGCCGGCGTGCGCTATTCCATTGAAAACCCGCGTGCTTATATGCGCTCTAATCTCACGGGCTATCTCAATGTTTTGGAATTTGCCCGCGCTGCTAAAGACCTGAAGCACATGGCCTATGCCTCCAGTTCATCTGTTTATGGCGACCGCGCCGACGGGCCGTTTAGCGAAATTGATCCGGTGATTAAGCCTGTATCGCTATATTCAGCGACTAAAATTAGCGGCGAGATGATCTCCCAAAGCTATGCCCATTTGTACGGGATACCGTTGACGGGTCTCAGGTTCTTTACGGTCTACGGTGCGTGGGGACGGCCTGATATGGCCTATTGGATTTTCACCGAGAAGATTTTGAGAGGCGAGACGATAGACATATTTGCCGCTGGGGAGATGTCCCGCGATTTTACCTATATCGACGATATTACCAACGCACTGACCTGCATTGTTGACACACCTCCGACCGCCGACGTGCCCCACGAAGTTTACAATCTCGGAAACTCCACGCCGACTCCACTCATGGATTTGGTACATGCGGTCGAGAAAGCTTGCGGGCAGGAGGCTAAGAAAAACTTTATGTCCAAACAAATGGGTGATGTCTCCAAAACATTTGCCGATATTTCCAAGGCGAAAGCCGCCTTCGGCTACAGCCCCAAAACCACCATTGACCAAGGCATTCCGGTGTTTGTCGATTGGTATAAAAAGTTCTACAACATATAGGAATTCAAAATGAAAAAAGTCATCAACAATAAAACCAAAATCGGCAATCACCAACTGCATCCTGAAACCCTGATGATGGGCTATGGTTATGACCCTATGTTGTCGGAGGGTTCGGTGAAGCAACCGGTGTTTCTGACCTCGACATTTGCTTTTCCCAACGCAGAAGCTGGCGAGGAATTTTTCGACGTCATGGCCGGGCGCAAACCATTGCCTGCGGGTGATGCAGCGGGCTTGATTTATTCGCGCTTTAACCACCCCAATGCAGAGATCACCGAAGACCGTCTCGCCGTGTATGAGGGCGCGGAAGAGGGCGTTGTTTGTGCGTCCGGCATGGGCGCTATTTCCAGTGCGCTTTTGTCGGTGCTACGCCCCGGTGATGTCTTGGTTCACGGCTCGCCCATATACGGCGGTACGGAAACGCTTATCCGCAATCTACTCTCACAATTTGGTATTCAATCAGTGGAGTTCCAAGACGGTATCGATCCGGCCAGTCTAGATGCGGCCATTAAGAAGGCTCAAAAAATGGGGCCGGTGAAAATGATTTATATGGAGACGCCGGGCAATCCGACCAATGCGGTTTTTGATTTTGAAATTTTGAAAAATGCCCAAGAAAGGCTGGAAAAAGAAACCGGAGTTCGCCCCGTCACAGTATGCGACAATACTCTGCTCGGCCCCGTGTTTCAGCAAGCCGTCAAGAGCGGCATTGATCTGGCTGTGTATTCCCTGACCAAATATGTCGGCGGCCATTCCGACCTTATCGCAGGTGCGGTCATGGGCAATGGTGCCGCCATCAAAGCTGTGCGCGGTATCCGCAATGCCATGGGCATGAATCTCGACCCCAATACGGCATGGATGTTGTCGCGCTCATTGGAAACCCTGTCCATTCGTATGCAGCGGGCATCGGATAGCGGCGAGAAAGTCGCGGCATGGCTGACCAGTAATCCTTATTGCAAGGTCAAAGTCCTGCACCCAGACCATGTCACGGACGCCGCTTATCAAGCCGTTTATAAGCGCCAATGTAGTGGCCCTGGCTCTACATTTTCTTTCGTCATAGACGGTACACGCCAAGATGCATTTAAAGTCATAAACGGCATGTCTTTGTTTAAGTCTGCCGTGTCGCTCGGTGGTTCAGAAAGCCTCGTTTGTCACCCCGCATCTACCACCCATTCCGGCATCCCCGCAGATGTTCGCGCACAAGGCGGATTAACAGAAGGTCTAATCCGCATCTCAATAGGCTTGGAACATCCGGATGATTTAATCGCAGATTTAGACGCCGCATTGCGCGGTGTTTATCAAAAATTAGAAAAGAGCAAACAATGGCAAGAGTTTTAATTACAGGCACGAACCAAGGCATTGGGCTGGAGTTGGCGCGGCAATATGTTGCGCGCGGCGATGCGGTGTTGGCGACTTGCCGAAAACCCAGCGAAGAGTTGCAGGCTGTTGGTTGTGAGATAATTGAAAATGTTGATGTGGCCGATGATGCCAGTGTTGCCGCATTGGCGCAGGTGGTCGGTAATCGCCCACTGGACATGTTAATCAATAATGCCGGGATATTGACCAGTGAGAGTTTTGATGTTTTGGATTACGCGCGTATGCAGGCGCAATATGATGTCAATGCGCTGGGGCCTTTACGGGTTACGCACGCCCTGAACGGTAATCTGGGCGCGGGTGCCAAAGTCGGGATTGTCACATCAAGGGTTGGCTCACTGGATGATAATTCGTCCGGCGGTAATTATGGCTACCGTATGTCCAAGGCAGCGGCCAATATGGCTGGGGTCAATCTGTCCCACGACCTAGGCCCGCGCGGGATAGCCGTGGCACTCCTGCATCCCGGTTATGTCCGCACCAATATGACGGGCGGCAATGGTCTAACCGATGCGGCCACCGCCGCCGCAGGCCTGATAGAGCGCATGGATGCCCTAACACTAGACAGCACTGGCACATTCTGGCATGCGGAAGGGTATGAATTACCTTGGTAGATAAGGTGGTAGGTTCGGGTATTATGGAACATGTTGATGTATTGATTATTGGTGCCGGGATTTCCGGTATTGGGGCGGGATGTCATTTGACGATGACCAGTCCAGCACAAAATTTTGCCGTCTTAGAAAGACGCGACAATCTTGGCGGGACTTGGGATTTATTTAAATATCCAGGCATCAGGTCGGATTCGGATATGTACACATTCGGCTATGCCTTTCGTCCGTGGACGGAGGGCAATGATATTGCCAGCGCGGCGTCAATTTTGCGTTATCTCAAAGAAACTTCCGAAGAATACGGCGTTGATAAGAAAATCCGTTACGGCCACCGCGTTACCAAAGTCAATTGGTCTTCAGCGGAAAAGCACTGGGTCGTTGATGTTACAAATGCAGGTGGTGATTTCCAGATAAGCTGCAAATTTCTGCTCTCTTGCACTGGTTATTATAATTACGACAAAGCCTATTTGCCCAAGTTTGATGGCTATGATGAGTATCAAGGCCAAGTGGTGCAACCGCAATTCTGGCCAGAAGATTTAGACTATAAGGATAAGACTGTTTTGGTCATTGGTAGTGGAGCTACCGCCATTACCCTTGTACCGTCCATGGCGGGCGAGACCAAGCATATCACAATGCTACAGCGTTCCCCGACCTATGTCTTTACCCGTCCAGCAGCGGATAAAATTGCCAATACATTGCGCAAAATATTCCCTCAAAAATTCGCCTATAGCTTGGCGCGTACCAAAAATGTACTGCTCAATATTTTCATGTTTCATCGTGCCCGTACCAAACCAGAGAAAGTCCGCGAATTTCTAAGCAATATGGCCAAAGAAGAATTGGGCGATAGTGTTGATGTGGATGTGCATTTCAATCCGAGCTATAATCCGTGGGATCAAAGGCTGTGCCTGATACCGGACAGTGATTTGTTTAATGTGCTTAAGGACGGCTCCGCCTCCATCGTCACCGATCATATTGAACGCTTCACCAAGACGGGCGTTAAGCTAAAATCCGGCGCTACCATAGACGCCGATATTATCATACCAGCTACGGGGCTGAATTTACAGTTTTTTGGTGGTGCTAAAACATATATCGACAACAAAGAGATTCACGCGGGCGAATTGATAAATTATAAAGGCATGATGTTTGGCAATGTGCCCAATATGGCGGCGGTGTTTGGCTATACCAATGCCTCGTGGACGCTCAAGGCAGATCTTACCTGCGGCTATGTTGCCCGCTTGCTGAATTTTATGGACAAGCATAATTATGAAGTCGCCATGCCAAAACTCAGCGGTGATATTGAAACTGAACGACTGGTCAATTTGCAATCTGGATATTTCCTGCGCTCCTTGGATATTCTGCCCAAGCAAGGCAAAGAGATGCCGTGGCGCAACCCAGAGAATTATCTCAAAGACTACAAAACAATCCGCTGGGGCAAAATCAACGACGGTGTTATGTCTTTTGAGTAAGGGCTTGCTGTGATATGAAACTCCCAATTAGATTCGGAGCATCACTTGGCCAAATTATACTTTAATTATTCTGCGATGAATGCAGGTAAATCAACTGTGCTTTTGCAGGCTAGCCATAACTATCATGAACAAGGTATGCATACTTTGCTTATGACGGCGGCGCTGGATGACCGGACCAAGGTCGGGCAGATTACATCGCGGATTGGGCTGGGTAAAGAAGCCGATTTGTTTGGGGGTGACACGGATGTATTTGCATCTATTTCTGCACGACATGCCGAGAAGCATATTGATTGCGTGATGATTGACGAGGCGCAGTTTTTAAGCGATGCGCAGGTTTGGCAATTATGTAAGGTTACGGACGAGTTGCGTATTCCCGTATTGTGTTATGGATTGCGCACGGATTTCATGGGTAAGCTATTCCCTGGCAGTGCGGCTTTATTGGCGCTGGCGGATCATTTGCGGGAAATTCGAACTATATGCTGGTGCGGGAGTAAGGCCTCTATGG